>BNJU01000619.1_pt1 | contig 95195 bp, 87 predicted proteins | sample 8539281 | NCBI WGS metagenome assembly BNJU01 (sample SAMD00202456, study PRJDB9452) | human saliva metagenome | isolation source: human saliva | place: Japan
GCACAGAAATGAGCGTCTCCATTACCTTTTGACTTTTTTCAGCACCATTCCTATTCTCCTGCAACATCTTGCGAGCTGCAGCAATCTTAAAGCCACGCACCTTGACAAGATTGTAAATAACCTTTATCTGTTCAATGTCCTTCTCCGTATACTGGCGCACACGATTGCCCGTCGTCTTAGGACGAAGGTGTGGGAACTCGGTTTCCCAATATCGCAACAGACTCTCCGTAACGTTAATCTGCTGTGCCACTTCCTTGATAGAATAATACAGTTTGCGCGGATTCTCTGCCATGTCTTAGTAACTTTTATATCAATTATTTACACAATCTTAGGTCTGAAAGGAAAGACTACGCCCACCTCTAAAAGAAGTTTTTACGTATTCAGCAGCCTAATTGTTTGCAAAAATACTCAAAAGTCAGTATCTTTGCAACACTTTTAGGTAGAAAAATTGAATTAAAAATAAAATAAAGATGATGACAGCAAACGAAATCCGCGACTCTTACTTGAAATTCTTTGAGTCGAAGGGACACGTTATCGTACCGTCTGCCCCTATGGTTATTAAGGACGACCCTACGCTGATGTTCACTAATGCTGGTATGAACCAGTGGAAAGATATTATCCTCGGAACAAAGGATCCAGAGCCTCGCCGCCGTACAGACTCACAGAAATGTCTACGTGTAAGTGGTAAGCACAACGACTTGGAAGAGGTTGGTCGTGATGCAGCTCTTAGCCACCACACCATGTTCGAAATGTTAGGTAACTGGAGTTTCGGCGACTATTTCAAAGAAGGAGCAATCGACTATGCTTACGAATACCTTGTAGACGTACTCCATCTTGACCCAAAAGACCTCTACGTAACAGTCTTTGAGGGTGATAAGAACGAGGGTATCTCACGTGATGATGAGGCTGCAGGCTACTGGGAGAAGCACTTCCCGAAGAACCATATCGTCAATGGCAACAAGCATGATAATTTCTGGGAAATGGGTGACACTGGTCCTTGTGGTCCTTGTTCAGAGATTCATATCGACTTCCGTTCAGAGGAAGAGAAGGCAAAAGTGCCTGGTGAAGAACTTGTAAACAAAGATCACCCACAGGTTATTGAGATATGGAACATCGTATTCATGCAATTCAATCGTAAGGCTGATGGTAGTCTTGACCCATTGAAGATGCACGTTATCGATACAGGTATGGGCTTTGAGCGTCTCGTTCGTCTCATGCAAGGCAAGAACTCTAACTACGATACAGACATCTTCGCACCAGTCATTGCAGAGATAGAGAACCTCTCTGGTAAGAAATATAACCACACTTTCCCAGAAGGTCCTAATGGTGAGGGTGTCAACGAAGAGCAGAAGGTAGACATCGCCATGCGTGTTGTTGCCGATCACCTTCGTGCTGTTGCATTCTCAATTGCCGACGGTCAGTTGCCAAGCAATGCTAAGGCAGGATATGTTATCCGCCGAATCCTCCGTCGTGCCGTACGTTATGCCTATACCTTCCTTGGTCAGAAGGAAGCCTTTATGTATAAGTTAATCAACGTATTGGTACGTGAGATGGGAGGTGCATACCCAGAACTCGTTGCACAACGAGAGTTGATAGGCCGTGTCATGAAGGAAGAGGAAGACTCATTCCTTCGCACATTGGAAAAGGGTATCATGCTCCTTAACGGTGCAATGGATGAGCTAAAGGCACATGGTCAGACCCAACTCGATGGTAAGGAGGCTTTCCGCCTCTTCGACACCTACGGTTTCCCACTCGACCTCACCGAACTTATCTGCGCAGAGAACGGATATACCGTTGACGAGAAGCAGTTCAACGAGGAGATGGAACAGCAGAAGGCACGTGCCCGCAATGCTGCCGCTGTAGAGAATGGCGACTGGGAAGTATTACGTGAAGGCGAACAGGAGTTTGTTGGTTACGACTATACAGAATACGAGTGCCATATCCTCCGCTACCGTAAGGTGACTCAGAAGAAGAACAGTTTCTATGAGCTTGTTCTCGATTATACTCCTTTCTATGGAGAGATGGGTGGTCAGGTAGGTGACCAAGGTGTACTTGTTAGCGAGGACGAGACTATTAATGTCATCGATACCAAGCGTGAAAACAACCAGAGCGTACACATTGTTAAGGAATTACCAAAGAACATTGAGGCAGATTTCATGGCTTGTGTTGACACTGAGAAGCGTGACGCTTCAGCTGCCAACCACACCGCAACCCACCTTCTCGACTATGCCTTGAAGCAGGTTCTCGGTGAGCATGCTGAGCAGAAGGGTTCATACGTAAGTCCTGACACCCTCCGTTTCGATGTTTCTCACTTCCAGAAGATTACTGATGAAGAACTTCGTCAGGTAGAGAAGCTTGTCAATGAGATGATTCGCAAGGATTATCCAATGGACGAGCATCGTGATACGCCAATGGAGGAGGCAAAGAAGATGGGTGCCGTAGCCCTCTTCGGTGAGAAGTATGGCGACAAGGTTCGTGTTGTTCGCTTCGGTCCAAGCTGTGAGTTCTGTGGTGGTATTCATGCCACATCAACTGGCCGCATTGGTTTCTTCAAGATTGTTAGTGAGAGCAGTGTAGCTGCAGGTGTACGCCGTATCGAGGCTATGACAGGTGAAACATGCGAGAATGCCATCTACTTCCTTGAGGACACTTTGCGCGACTTAAAGGCAATGTTCAACAATGCTAAGGACCTTAAGGCAGTTCTCTCTAAGTTTGTTGAGGAGAACGACCACATGAAGAAGGAGCTTGAGAGCTTCCGTGCACAGGCCGTTAGTCGTGCTGCAAAGAACATGGTGGAGCGTGCTGAGACCGTAAATGGTGTACATGTTGTGAAGGCAGTATTACCAATCGATCCAGCTTCAGCTAAGGACATCGTCTTTAAAGTGCGTGAGGCATTACCAGAGAAGCTCGTTTGTGTACTCGGTTCAGTACATGAGAATCGTCCTCTTCTATCAATTATGCTCAGTGATGACATGGTAAAAGACAACGATCTGAATGCTGGTAAGATTATTCGTGAGGCTGCTAAACTTATCCAAGGTGGCGGTGGTGGTCAACCACACTACGCTCAAGCAGGCGGTAAGAATGCCGATGGAATAAGAGAGGCAGTGGATAAAGTGATTGAACTAATTAGCTTATAATGCTATTAAATACAAGGAATAAGGAGAGCTTTCTGCTCTCCTTATTTTTTTACTTACCTATTTCTCTCGAATTATTTACATGAAAAGAAAATATTATTTACGTGAAAAGAAATATTTATCTTCATGAAAAAAAATATTTATTTTCATGAAAATAATTCGGGAGCAAAGAACTATTCGCCTAAAATCAATCTGCTGCTTGGCGAACAGGCATGCTTTTAAGTATGCTACTTATTCATAAGTTTGTTCGCTTATAAACTCATTTTCTGGTTTACTTGACATATCGTAGACACGCCTATTCGTCAACTTCTCAACCATAATTCTTGCCGCATTATCAGGTGCTACCTCGTTACCTAATCGTTTGCGAACGAGCTGGTAATCAGCTAACATACGTTCACGCGAAGGTTGACCAGGAAGAATCCGATACAACTCGTTGGCAATATTGCGAATTGAGAAACGATCAGCAAGAAGTTCTTGCACAATCTCCTTGTCGGCAATAAGATTGACAAGCGAGATAAAACGCACCTTAATAATATGCTTAAAAGCAAAACGAATCAACTTTGGAACAGGTGTTTCGTAGCAGACAACCTGTGGAACATTCAGCAAAGCTGTTTCAAGCGTTGCTGTACCACTGGTAACGAGTGCTACTGTAGCATGACTCAGAAGTTCGTAAGTCTGCGTCTTCACCATCTTAGCCTCACTATTTTCTAAGAACCTCTTATAGTAACTCTCAGTGATAGAAGGTGCTGCAGCAACCACCATCTGATAATCCTCAAAATGGCGAGCAGCCTCAAGCATTGAAGGAAGATTATCCTTTATCTCCTGCTTTCGACTACCAGCAAGGATGGCAATAATAGGTTTAGAAGACAACCCATTACGCTGACAGAACTCGTCTTTTGACTCCGAATAAACATGGAGAAAATTATCAACCTCCTCGGCAGTCGGATTACCTACATAATTTATTTTGTAATGATGTTTCTTCTCATAGAAGGCCACTTCAAACGGAAGAATAGAGAACATCTCTTTCACATCACGCTTGATAGCTTTGATACGCCACTCCTTCCATGCCCAAATCTTCGGTGAGATATAATAATAGACAGGAATACTTGTATTCTTCTTTACAAACTTTGCGATACTAAGGTTAAATCCTGGATAGTCAACGAGGATTACAACATCAGGCTTCCATCGGATGATATCTTCCTTACACATCTTCATATTCTTAAAGATGGTAGGCAGGTGTAGCAATACAGGAATAAATCCCATATAAGCAAGTTCACGGTAGTGTTTTACCCGTGTGCCCCCCACTTTTGCCATCAAGTCACCTCCAAAGAAACGAAACTCAGCCTCAGGGTCATACTGCATCAACGATTGCATAAGGCGTGAGGCGTGTAAGTCGCCAGATGCCTCACCAACTATCAGGTAATACTTCATAACATCAAAGAATTAAAGAGATTCCCACGATTTCATCTTATCGAGCACTTCATAATCCGTCACGTCAATCTTCGATGGCGTAACAGTCACATATCCATGCTCCAATGCCCACTGGTCATTATCCGTCGCATCGGGTTCGTCGTTACGATAATGCCCTGTCATCCAATAGTAATCGAAGCCACGAGGATGCTTACAAGCCTCAACCTCTCTTGTCCAACTACCCCAACCCATACGGCAAACCTTCAGTCCTGCGAACTTTTCAACCTTAGGGAAATTCACATTTAGGCAGACACCTTTTGGCAGACCCTCTGCAAGAACTTTCTTGACAATAAGTCTTACGTAATCACGTAGGTAAGATAGGTCGGCATTAGGGTCGTAATCACAACTTGAAAAGGCAATAGAAGGGATATATTTCATACACCCCTCATAGGCAATACCCATCGTCCCGCTGTAATGATTATTGACTGATGAATTATCTCCATGATTGATACCTCCCAAGATAAGGTCAGGCTTTCGGTCAACAAGAATACGGTCTAACGCCAGTTTCACACAGTCGACAGGCGTACCCGAACATGACCAAACCTCACAGTTAGGGATGTTATTCCGTTTCTTCAACAGCAGATAGTCAACCACCGAAAAAGCACATGAGAAACCCGAACGCCCCGCTTCAGGGGCACAAACAACAATTTCTGCAAAATCAGAAAGAAATGAAACGAGTGTACGAATACCGTTAGAGTGATATCCGTCATCGTTAGATATAAGTATGAGTGGTCTCTTAGAATTCATAAATTTCACTTTGTTTTCAGTGCAAAAGTACGAAAAAAGGTTTATAAAGCCTTCCAATCTCATATAAAATATGTATCTTTGTAGCCTAATAAACGTATAGGATTAAATAGAAAAATGGGAAAGATTATCGCACTTGCCAACCAAAAAGGCGGCGTAGGAAAGACTACTACCACCATCAACCTGGCAGCTTCTTTAGCAACACTTGAGAAGTCTGTCCTTGTGATTGATGCCGATCCGCAGGCTAATGCATCAAGCGGTTTGGGCGTGGACATCAAGGAGGTGGACTGTTCTCTTTACGAATGTATCATTGACCATGCCGACATAAAAGATGCAATCTACACCACTGACATAGAAGGACTGGACATTGTTCCGAGCCATATCGACCTTGTTGGAGCTGAAATCGAGATGTTAAAGCTAAATGGTCGAGAGAAAGTTATGAGCAATCTGTTGGCTCCAATCCGTGACGAATACGATTACATCTTAATAGACTGTAGTCCGTCTCTCGGTTTGATTACCGTCAATGCGTTGACAGCAGCTGACTCTGTTATCATTCCTGTGCAGTGTGAATACTTTGCATTGGAGGGTATCAGCAAACTGTTGAACACCATTAAGATTATCAAAAGTAAGCTTAATCCGAAGTTAGAGATAGAAGGCTTCCTGCTGACGATGTACGACAGTCGTCTGCGTCTTGCCCGTCAGATCTACGATGAGGTAAAGCGCCACTTCCAAGAGTTAGTGTTCAGGTCTGTTATCCAGCGTAACGTAAAACTCTCTGAGAGTCCGAGTCATGGTTTACCAGTAATCCTCTACGATGCTGACTCTACGGGTGCAAAGAATCATCTGAGCCTTGCAAAGGAAATCATTGAAAAGAATAAGAAATAAAGAGAGGATAGGAATGGAGCAGAAAGGTGGACTTTGAAACCAATAGAAAGGCCGTCTCCCAATTACAAAGCTAATATTTCTAACTGCAGACATTCATCTGTTGAACGTAAAGAAATATAGAGCTGGGAATAAAGAGTCGCTTTATATTGAACATAACTGCGACAAACTCCACCAACACCTAAACTCCTTTTTTACTCCCAAACAAAGACTATGGCTGTACAAAAGAAATATAATCGAAACGCAAAGACCAATGCCCTCGGCCGTGGTCTGGACGCATTGATATCTACAGAGACTGTCAGTACACAAGGCAGCTCCACTATTAACGAGGTTGCCTTAGACCAGATAGAAGCCAACCCAAACCAGCCGCGTCGTGAATTCGACCCTGTTGCGTTGGAAGAATTGGCCAACAGTATTCGTGAGTTAGGACTCGTTCAGCCAATTACACTGCGCCAGATTGACGATAATCGATTCCAGATTATTGCAGGAGAACGCCGTTGGCGTGCCAGTCAGTTGGCAGGCTTGAAGGCTGTCCCAGCCTATATTCGCACTATCAAGGACGAGAGTGTGATGGAGTTAGCGCTGGTTGAGAATATACAGCGTGAGGACTTGAATGCGATTGAGATTGCTTTGGCTTACGAACATCTGCTTGAAAAGAGCGGAATGACTCAAGAACGTGTAGCAGAGCGTGTGGGTAAAAGCCGTGCAGCTATTGCTAACTACCTTCGTTTGTTGAAGCTTCCTGCATTGGTACAGATGGGTTTGCAAAAGAAAGAGATAGACATGGGACATGCCCGTGCATTGCTTTCCTTAGAAAGCCCTTCACTCCAATTGAAACTCTATCGTGAGATTCTAAAGAACGGATACAGCGTTCGTAAGGTTGAAGAACTTTGCCAACAACTCAATAACGGAGAAGATATACAGAGCGCAAAGAAGAAGATTTCTGCTCGAACTCGCCTTCCTGAGGAGTTTAACATCCTCAAACAGCGACTCTCATCATTCTTCGACACAAAGGTACAGATGAGTTGTAACGCTGATGGAAAGGGTAAGATCAGTATTCCGTTTGCATCAGAAGAAGAGTTACTTCACATCATGGAAGTGATGGATAAGATGAAGTAAGACTTTCTACACGGAAAGATTAAGGTATTAGTAAGTATAAGATAAGCAAGTATACTGGTTTAGAAGAACTATTCACAAGCATTAGGAAGCCTCAACAAGTGGCTGACTACAAAGTAAAGAATAAGTAAAAAACCTTCAAACCAGTAACTTAAGCAAGACAAAGGGTAGTGATGAAGATGAAGAATAGAATCCTCAAAGAACTGTTGATAGCCGGAATGCTCACCAGTGTTACGGTCATGCAGGCACAAGATCTGCCCCATGACACGATCAAGGTTATGTATCCAGGCGACTCTGCTGTCGTTGAGATACCGAGTTCGCAGGATAAATATATAGAAGAGAAGGCAATCCTCACACCAGATGATGAGGGTAAACTCACTTCTGTTCTGCGTAAGGATAGTGTCGGTATGGCGAAGAAGCATGGACGTGACTGGTCTAAATGGCGCCCTAATCCTAAGCGTGCTTTGTGGCTTGCACTCGTCATCCCTGGTGCTGGACAGGTCTACAACCGTAAGTACTGGAAACTACCAATCTTCTACGGAGGCTTTGTAGGCTGTATCTATGCCATGACATGGAATAACCAGATGTACCATGATTATGCGCAGGCTTATATGGACATCATGGATAATGACCCAACAACGCAGAGTTATAATAACTTCCTACACCTTGGAGCTACAATCACCTCTGCCAATGAAGAGCGTTATAAGAACATCTTCAAACAGCGCAAGGATCGCTACCGCAGATGGCGCGACCTAAGTATCTTTACAACTATTGCGGTTTATGCCTTGTCAGTTATTGATGCTTACGTAGACGCTTCCTTATCCGACTTTGACATATCAGATGACCTCTCACTGCATATTGCACCGACAGTCATATCAAATAAGAGTATCGCTACACCTAACAACCCTTTCCGTTCATCGGCAATAGGTATTGGATGTAGTCTGACATTCTAAGCAGCAGCGCACTGTATTTGCGCTAACTAAATCAGAAATAATGAGTAGAAAGAGAGATATTGTTTCCTTCCTTATTACAATGGGAGCAACCTGTGGAATCTATGCACAACAGCAAACTGTCGTTGATAGTCGTGGTAAAGCTGTAGAAGTGATGATTCCTACGGCATCTGAAACGATGGCAGGATATGTTGATGTAGACTATGTAGATGATAAGTTCTATAATAGTGGCATACAAACAGGGTTCGAGAATACACCCTCTACGAATGCAACAGAGCCAGAAAACGGTATGGAAGTCATTGATCGTAAGATGCGCAATCTATCGAATGTGATGACAATGACCTATAATGAGGAAGTTAAGAAATATATCGATCGCTACACAAAGGCAGGACGCCAATCAACTTCTTACCTCTTGGGACGTGCACGTTATTACAACCCTATCTTTGAAGAGGCACTCCGTTTCTATGGCTTACCATTAGAACTAAAGTATCTTCCTGTGATAGAGTCGGGCTTAAACCCTAATGCTACCTCACGTGTGGGAGCAGCAGGACTATGGCAATTCATGGCAACAACCGGTAAACAATATGACCTTCAGATTGACAGTTATATTGATGAACGCCGCGACCCAGAGAAGTCTTCCTACGCTGCAGCACGTATGCTGAGCGACCTTTACAAACGATTTGGCGACTGGACATTGGCACTTGCTGCCTATAACTGTGGACCGGGACGTGTTAGCAGTGCTATCACAAAGGCTGGTGGTGGTGCTGACTTCTGGGCAGTCTATCAGCATTTACCGAAGGAGACACGTGGTTATGTACCTGCTTTCATCGCTGCTAATTATGTAATGAACTACTATGCTGATTACAACATCACACCTTTATCAACAGGTCTACCCAACCGCTGTGATACGATCATTGTAGAGAAAGACGTTACACTTGCCAAGATTGCCAACGTATTAGGTATGAATGTGGACGATTTGAAAGTACTTAACCCACAGTATCGACAAGGCTTAATCAAGGCTTTTGCTAACAATGGTGTTGCTAAGCTACGCCTACCTTCTGAAATGATTGAGAAGTTCAAAGGTTACAAAAATCTAATTTACCAAAACGAAACACCAAACGAAGAACCAAGCATGACTATCGCGGCTACTAATACAAGCCAAGGAACCATGCCATACTAACAAGATTCTTTTACCTTATTATATAAAGGGAGGATGCACAATGGACAAGGACAATATTGAAGTTAAGGAGATTGACTATGAGAAGATGGTAGATGATGCATTTCAGCATCTCATTGATACCTATCTTGCTTCACGTCATCGAAAGAAGGTTGATATCATTACCAAGGCTTTTAACTTCGCACGACAAGCGCATAAGGGTGTGCGCCGACTCTCGGGCGAACCTTATATCATGCACCCTATTGCCGTTGCCCAAATTGCTTGTGAAGAGATGGGACTCGGAGCAACGAGTATCTGTGCAGCCCTCTTACATGATGTCGTAGAAGATACCGACTATACAGTGGAAGATATGGAAAATATCTTCGGTCCTAAGATTGCACAAATCGTTGATGGACTAACCAAGATTTCTGGTGGTATCTTTGGCGAACAGGCTTCTGCTCAAGCAGAGAACTTCAAGAAGCTTCTGCTCACGATGAGCGACGACATTCGTGTTATTCTTATCAAGATATGCGACCGTTTGCATAACATGCGTACTCTTGCTTCTCAGCCTGCCAGCAAGCAATATAAGATTGCAGGTGAAACACTCTACATCTATGCACCGCTTGCAAACCGATTGGGACTAAATAAGATTAAGACTGAGTTAGAAGACCTTAGTTTCCGCTACGAACATCCTGACGCATACGCCTCTATTGAGAAGAAACTTGCTTCAACACAGGCGCAGCGTGACACCCTCTTTGAACAGTTCACAGCACCTATCCGTGCCAAACTTGACAAGATGGGCTTTGAATATGAACTTAAAGCACGTGTAAAGAGTCCTTATTCTATTTGGAATAAGATGCAGAACAAACACGTCACTTTTGAAGAAATATACGATATCCTTGCCGTACGTATCATCTATAAACCGAAGTCACCTGATGAGGAAATCAACAACTGTTTCCAAATTTATGTGGCTATCAGTCAGATTTATAAGAGTCATCCTGATCGTCTGCGCGACTGGGTGAACCATCCTAAGGCTAATGGTTATCAGGCATTGCACGTAACTCTCATGTCTGCTAAGGGCCGTTGGATTGAGGTTCAGATACGTTCTGAGCACATGAACGAATTAGCTGAACAGGGATTTGCAGCACATTGGAAATATAAGGATGGCGGTGAGATTACTGAGGATGAAGGCGAATTGAACGAGTGGCTCAGTACGATAAAAGAGATTCTCGACGACCCACAGCCAGATGCTATGGACTTCCTCGATGCTATCAAACTCAACCTCTTTGCATCTGAAATCTTTGTATTTACACCAAAGGGAGAGATTAAGACGATGCCAGCAGGTTGTACGGCACTCGACTTTGCTTTCCAAATCCATACCTTCCTTGGTAGCCACTGTATCGGTGCAAAGGTCAACCATAAGCTTGTTCCTTTGAGCCATAAACTCAATAGTGGTGACCAAGTAGAAATCCTGACTTCGATGTCGCAACACGTCAATCCTTCATGGATAAACTTTGTATCTACAGCGAAGGCTAAGGCAAAGATACAAGCTATCTTGCGACGTGAGAGCCGTGAGTTGCAGAAGGCAGGTGAAGAGCAGCTATCGAAGTGGCTAAAGGCACACGACCTTGAGATGACAACTGCTACCTTAGATAAGCTTTGCGAACTACACGACCTTCGTAAGCATGACAGTCTTTCCTTGCCGTTGGAGACAAGACCGTTATCCTTGGCGACACTGATTTGAACGAACTTCGTGGAAAGTCAAAGTCAGAGAAGACTGTTACCTCACGTGGTTGGCGTCGATACGTTCCTTTCTTGAAGTCGAATGACAAGAAGACAACAGAGTCTGTAGAGGCTAAAGATATAGAGTGTACTGAAGGCTTAATTGTTGTAACCAAAGAACTCAACAGAAAGAAGCCTATCTTCATCAACGAAGAAAACATACATCGCTATCTCTTCCCACACTGCTGCCATGCTATTCCAGGTGATGATATCCTTGGATATATTGACAACAAAAACCACATCGAGATTCATAAGCGTGCCTGTCCAGTAGCTGCAAAGCTAAAAGCAAGCTATGGTGGTAGAATCTTGGATGCCAAATGGGATATGCACCGTCGATTGTTCTTCGATGCAACGATTGAGATTCGTGGTATTGACCGTAGTGGTATGCTGCACGACATCTCTGATGTTCTCTCCGACCAGTTGGGTGTTAATATCCGTAAGATAACAATCTCCAGCGATAATGGAATCTTTGACGGAACGATTGAGATGCAAGTCCACGACCGCAAGGATGTACAGTTTATCGTTGAAAATATGAAGAATATTAAGGATGTACAAGAGGTCTTAGAGATTCTTTAGTCCTCTAAAGAACTATCTAACCTCAAGATAAAGCGTCCTTCCAATCTACCGAGTGACAAAGCCCCAACAAGAGTAAAACTATTACACAGCTTACAAGAATAGTTTTATTTTAAGTTGCTGTCATTTTTAACATTTCATGTAACTCTACTGTAAACTAATCAGTTAGGACACAATATTGGATGACAGAAATGACAGCAAAATTTATTTTAAACTCAAATCTAGCATTAGATCCTTAGTATATTCTTTTTAGATATTTATGTTGAAAAACGAAATAGCATTTTATTGAATTATAATCGCTACTAAAGATAGTAGAACTGTTCAACACTTTATATATAAGTGTTAAATATAGTGTTTTTTAGTATTATATTTTTTTAGATAATAATTATTTATAACTTTGTATAATAATTTATTTTAATCAAATCTGTACACCTAAAAATAATATGAGAGGTAAAGTTAAATATGTTAGAAGAAATGTTTGGTATGTCGGAAATCAGGCATACCATTGGAGTTCTGATTTTCATGATGTACGTTGTACTAGAACTTTTGCTATGTTATATAGTGGAGATGGGGTGATTATAGATGAGGATGATATTCGTAACTATTATGAGCGTAGCAGAATTACAGATGGGCTTGTTCAAGAGCTTAGTCAGACTCTTCATAATGTGTGGATTGAATATTATGAAGGTGAAGGTGGAGATTACTATCTTGATGGAGAATTGTCTGATTATATATAGCTCATTCAATACTGATAAATAAGAACTGCAAGACCATTCTATTAAGACTCATCTTAAATGGCTCTATACGCATGAAGATTATAAAGAATTACAAATTCCATTTACAACAAATATATTAGAAGGTTTTAACTCATAGTTTTAAAGAATACTACATAATCATAATGAATCGAATGAAGCCAACAAGAAAAATTATAGATGGATTTATAGATACTAAAAAGTAGGCTGGAATGACCAGCCTACTAAGTGTCAATTACACCACATTTTTTTATACGCACTCAATAAATTACTCAGCTAATGATGACCTCTGTTACATCCATAAAGGAATTGTCACCTATTTTTTTGTTTCGTATAGTTTTTTAGCACATATAATTTATATGGTAAACTGTTTTTGCGTATAATTAGTAATAGTGGCTCATCTTATAGCCTTTTCCATAACAGATTGGACAGACCAGACTTCCATCTCCAACTTTAAATATACCAGATCCCATACAAGTAGCACATGTTTTTTTTCTTGCTTGCTTATGATATGATTGGATATAGCTACCTACTTGCTTATGGGTACTAAACCAAGCATTATCCTTCTGCTTTGAAACTTTCACCTGAGACTTTGAAATTTTAGTTATCTGGCTAAGGTATTTACTCAAATCTAATAATACCTTGTTATCATACATATCAACTAGATACATACCAACAGGTTTTACAAATCTAATAGTTACTTTTTCATCAGTCCATGTTGACGATTTGAATCCATCTTCACTATATCCAGGCTTACAGGTAATAATTATTTTATAAGAACCACCTTGGTCTAATTTTCTTAGTACGTTATTATTTGACGTTCTGAACTTTAAGATCTGCCCTTTTGGAGTATATTTAGTTATATTTTGAATAACAGGGACAGCAAACACACTTATTGTTATATAGTTAGAAGAGAGACTTAACATTGTAAACTCTTGTTTTCTATTCTCAAACTCAAATCCTCCCACTTTGCAGTTAATTTTACCTTCCAACTCGAAATAATACAATTTACTTCGTTCTGCATTTAATTTTAAACGATCATATTTACATTGCTCAGATTTAAGATATTCATTTCTTGCAAACTCAGATTCCTTTGTTCTGCGAGTATATCTAATAACATCATTGTCGCAAAGCCTTGCAAAATGAACAAATGATGAATCTGGATAGTAAGATGCTACATTTATACATATTGCATTTTCTAGGACTTTAGATAAAGTAGTTCGCTCTTGAGCACAGCCTTTAACACAGAAAAAAAGTAGGAACATAATAATTATGTTACTTCTACATTTGTGGTACACGTGTCTGTTTTCATCGCAATAAGTACATAGCCTTACGTTTCTTTGTTTTTTCATATCAATACTTGTTTAATAATTATTTAAGCCAGAGCCCATAAAGCATAAGTTTTTCATAATCCTTATCGTATAGCTTTGGAACTTACATATAGCTTAGATACTACTTACTCATGCCATGCATAAACATTCACAGTACTTATCTATAAACTATATTCTTATAAAAAATTTCGAGCCCTACGACAATTCAATAGACAACGAATGCTATTTCTTTACTCAAGAAAAATTAGATATTTCCCAAACTAATAGTTCAAATCTAGCGCAAAGGTAAATAAAAAATCTATATTTTCATTAATTTTGCAATATTTTTTTAATATTATCGTCTATACCAACGAAAAGATAAAAAGAGATAATAAAAGCCAGGTCGTTATTTTGGGCTGAGTACAATAGAGTCTCATCGACACACCTTTTGTGTATTTTTGAGTATTCTAAGCTATATATTTGAATCAACTATTGCTTCATCTGAGATGTAAAACGATAAAGCTTACTTCTGCAAGAGGATATTCAATATAACAGATACCCTTTCTTAACAAACGTGCGGAGGCTCCGCACATATGGTGCGGATGGTAAACACCAATAGTGCGGAGGCTTAACACCAATCATTTAGGCGGTTTATAACCTTACAAAAATCTACTACTCTGAAAGTATTAGATATCGTTTCTTCTCACACATTGGGCTGCCCCTTATCAATCCATATATCAAAAGGACCTTATCTAATATGATAAAATCTATTTTTATTCATAAAGAAAAGCAAATAAATACCTATTTTTGAGTATTGTAGAATTTGTTAAATCGTCTTATCTTTGCAAGTCATGGACTTCACGAATAGGATAATAGCGTCTATTGTATTTTGCGGACTAAGTATCAATGGAATAGCACAGACACTGACAGGTTGTGTTGTGGGGAAGGATGATCGTAAGCCTATAGCCTACGCATCAGTCACATTGAAGGAAAATCGCTTGTACACTTTTACGGACGAAAAAGGTTGTTTCACGATAAAAAACGTACCGAAAGGAAAGTGTACTGCAGTTATCTCCTGCCTTGGTTACGCAGAACAAACAGTAGTTGTCACCATTAATAATGATGGTGCCACACTCAACGTGCGCCTTGCCGAAGACAATCTTCAACTCGATGAAGTACAGGTTGTTGCGCATCGAAAGAAAGATGAGATAACAACCTCTTACACCATTGACCGTAAGACGTTGGACAATCAACAGATAATGACTTTGGGTGATATTGCCCAGCTTTTACCGGGTGGTAAGAGTGTGAACCCTTCTTTGATGAATGATAGCAAATTGACCTTGCGAAGCGGTTCGTCAGAGCGAGGCAATGCATCGTTTGGTACAGCCATTGAAATGGATGGTGTTCGTCTGAACAACAATGCGATGATGGGCGAGACGGCTGGTGTGAGTACACGTGGTGTCAGTGCTTCTAACATTGAAAGTGTGGAGGTCGTACCCGGTATTGCCTCTGTAGAATACGGCGACCTCACCAATGGTGTAGTAAAGGTAAAGACACGCAGAGGTAGTTCGCCTTTCATCTTAGAAGGAAGTATCAACCAACACACCCGCCAGATAGCCCTTCACAAAGGATTAGACTTAGGCAAGAACGCTGGACTTATCAACTTCTCCCTTGAGCATGCACGCTCTTTCTCGGATGCAGCATCGCCTTATACAGCTTATCAACGTAATGTACTGTCACTGCACTATATGAATGTCTTTATGAAGAAGACACAGCCTCTGACCTTAGACATTGGGTTGAATGGCGGCGTGGGAGGCTATGATTCGAAGGCTGACCCTGACCGCAACTTGGACAGTTATTATAAGGTTAAGGACAATAATGTCGGTGGTAATGTGCGCCTTGACTGGTTATTGAACCAGTCATGGATAACCAATCTGAATTTTACAGCAGCCTTCACCTACGCAGATAAACGCTCAGAAAGCTACAGCAATGAGAGTAGTAGTTCTACACAACCTTATATCCACACCTTGACAGAAGGATATAACATTGCAGAAGACTACGATAAGAACCCTTCTGCCAACATCATTCTTGGTCCTACAGGCTATTGGTATCTGCGTGGTTTTGGAGATTCCAAACCATTAACCTACAGTTTGAAGCTAAAGGCTAATTGGAATAAATCATTTGGAAAGTTCCGCAATCGCTTACTTGTTGGTGCTGAATGGACAAGCAGTAGGAATAAGGGAAAGGGTACACACTACGAAGATATGCGCTACGCACCAACATGGCGTGAATATCGTTTTGACGTCCTACCCGCTTTGAACAACATGGCACTTTATGCCGAGGATAAGCTATCAATGGCTATCAATACCAAACAGAATGTTGAACTAACAGCAGGTGTCCGCGAAGATATCACCTCGATTCCTGGCGCAGAATACGGAACAGTGGGTAGCCTTTCACCACGTGTGAATATGCGCTATATGCTTCGCTTCGGACAAGATAGCTGGGTGAATAGTCTTAGCGTGCACTCAGGATGGGGCAAGAGCGTGAAACTTCCAAGTTTCCAAGTACTCTACCCTTCTCCATCTTATCGTGATATGTTGGCATTCTCATCTACCAGTGATGCTAATAATCGCTCTTATTACGCCTACTACACCTACCCTTCAAAGGCACGATACAATGCTGACTTGAAATGGCAATATGCTAACCAGTGGGACTTAGGTGTGGAACTGAGAACTAAGATAGCAGACATAAACCTTTCATTCTTCCATAGTAAGACTTTCAATCCTTACATGGCAACAAACACTTACACACCTTTCACCTATAAATACACATCACCTGCTAAACTTCAAGCGAGCGGTATTGCGACGGCTAACCGTCTCTTTACGATCGACCCACAGACAGGTATTGTGACGGTAAGTGATGCCAGCGGTGCGAAAGCCCCAGTCGTTCTCGGTTATGACGAACGTAACACCTATGTCACCAACACGAAATATGTGAATGCTGACCCATTGAGTCGCTATGGTTTAGAATGGATTGTAGACTTCAAACAGATTAAGGCACTCCGTACACAGGTACGTGTTGATGGTAAGTATTATCATTATAAGGCACAGGACGAGACGCTCTTTGCGGATGTTCCAGTAGGTCTGAATACACGTCAGTCAGATGGTAAACTCTATCAATATATTGGTTATTACCGTGGTGGTGCAGCTACGTCAACCAACTATACGGCTGATGCTTCTGCCTCAAATGGCTCTGTCAGTGGTCAAGTAGATATGAATGTCACACTAACGACACACATACCAAAGATTCGACTTATCGTAGCTTTGCGTTTGGAAAGTTCGCTCTATACTTACAGCAGAGCTACCAGCAGTAGAGGATATGTTGTGAATAGTGGCAATGAATACTTTGGTGAAGTATACAATGGTAAGACAGAGAATCAGACAGTTATCGTCTATCCAGAGTATTATAGCACATGGGATGCACCAGAAACATTAGTTCCCTTTGCAGAGAAATTACGTTGGGCAGCAACGAATGACAGAGGGTTATACAACGACTTAGCACAGTTGGTTGTACGAACAAACTATCCTTACACATTGAATCCGAATAAGTTGAGTGCGTTCTGGGCGGCTAACTTGAGTGTAACAAAGGAAATTGGCAAACACGTATCTATATCGTTTTATGCCAATAACTTCTTCAACACGCTTGCTCAAGTACACTCATCACAGACGGGACTTGAAACAAGTCTCTTTGGTAGTGGGTATGTTCCGAACTTCTATTATGGACTTTCATTAAGATTAAAGATATAATGAAAAAAATATTTAGTTTACTTGTAGTATGCGTGATGACGATGTTTATCTCGTGTGCTGATTATGAGGAGGGCATTAAGGTAGTCAACTTCGATGTGAAGTTGGAATTCCCCAGCACTTATGACGGTTCTTATGAAGGCTTACGCGTAGAGTTACAAGATGCCGTGGCAAGCACCTTCGTTGATAGTACGGATGCTGAGGGAGTGGCTCATTTCAGCGTTCCTTCAGGCTTATATAAGGTCAGCAGCTCTGCAAGAAAGGAGACTGTGGACTACCGTTACTTCTTCAATGGTGCCAAGTCGCAGGTAGTCGTTGCCGTAGACTCTCCCCACGTGGTAACCTTACCATTAGTAATGTCGAAGAAACGTATCGTGAATTAAAAGAGAAATAAAGATAGTATAAATTAAAAACAATGTTTATGAAGAAAATAAGTTTTATAGGGCTTATCGCTTTGGCACTGTCGTTCATTCCCCTTAGTGGCTTTGCACAGACAGTACAAGAGCGGTTAATCACCTGCCTTGTCTTGACCGAAACGAATGGTACAAAGACCGAGTTTGCTTTGGAGTCATTTCCTGTTATAACCATAGAGGATAACAACCTTGTTATTACTTGTAAGGATCAGAAACTCACAACAGCACTGACAGGCGTGCAGGACTACCACTTCATTGAGAAGAAGGTACCAACAAGTATTAGTAGTGTACCTTCTAATGACCCAAAGAATGCGTCTGTTTCTCCTCAATTCTCATTCAGTAATGCTGAGATAAGTGGGTTAAAAGCAGGTGCAAGAGTGGCTATCTACAATCTTAATGGTACACAAATCAGTTCTGTAACAGCAGACGGTGAGGGACGAGTTGCCCTTGATTTCTCGTCTTTACCTAAGGGTGTCTACATCCTCCGTACACCTACCAAGAGCTTTAAGTTTATGAATAAGTAAGAATAACATAAGAAATTAAATAGAAAAGATATGAAGAAAATATTACTTCTCCTTGTTGCCATGTTCGCTTTCATTGGCAACATCAATGCACAAACATGGAATATGGTTGTGACACATAACGATGGTACCGTACAAGTTATCAAAGCATCAGATGTAAAGAACGTTACTTTCCAACTACCTGATCAGAATGCTGACCAAGTTATCATCAAAGAATTGTACACGACAGGTGTACCAATTGAAAACGATCCCAAGAATTTCTTCCAGATGGACAAGGGTTTTATCCTCTATAACAATGGTGGTAAGACAGCAGTAATCAGCAACTTAGCTATTGGTATATTAGACCCCTATAATGCACAATCAGTTGCGAACGCATGGTACAGCACAGGAGCGACAGAGCCTTCTTACGTTTCACAGGGCTGGGTTCCAGCAGCTTGTGGTATATGGTACTTCCCTAATTCATTGATTATCGAGCCTTATTCACAGGTTGTTATCTGCTGTATGGGGGCAATAGATAATACTAAGACCTACACACAGAGTATCAACTATGCCAATAAAGACTACTATACTATGTACGACCCAGAGTCTGGTTTTAAGAATCCAAAATACTATCCAACACCAGCAGACGTTATCCCTACCAGCCAATACCTTAAGGCAGTAGAATATGGACAGGCTAATGCTTGGCCACTTAGTGCAACTTCTCCTGGCTTCTTTATCTTCCAGACAAAGAACACAACACCTGCTGCTTTCGCAAACGATGCAAGTAATATCACATACGCACCAGGCAAAGCTCAGAACAAAATAAATGCTGTATTGAAGGTCCCAACAGACTGGATTATTGACGGTGTTGAGGTTTATGAGAAAATTAATGAGAGCAAGAGTAAGAAGCGTTTCGGCTCTGATGTAGATGCTGGCTACGTCATGCAGACTGTCAAACTTGGTCATAGCGTATATCGTAATGTAGACGTTGAAGCTACAAAGAAGATTGAAGGCAATACCGATAAGCTGGTTTATAACTATCAGTATGGTGCAGATCCAAGCCATATTGATGCTGAAGCATCTATGAAGAAGGGAGCAAAGATTGTCTACATGGACACAAACAACTCTACTACTGACTTCCACGAGCGCAGTCAGTTCTCACTTAGAGATAAGTAAAACAGATGATAAAAGAACATAACCTGTAAGATGAAATATAGGTTCATGACACTTATACTGGCAGGAGTAACCCTCTCTGCCAGCCTCAACGCACAGGAGCAGGCTAAGGATAGTCTGCTCCATCGTGATTTTAGCTTCGTTGCCAATAGCGATGCATGGCTGAGAAGTGACAATGCAGCAGCCTTAATACGATTCAAGACAAAGAACATTTCCTTGGCTGAAATGTATGTGCAGTATGGCAAGGGAGGCTTTGTCAACTATGATGCGTCGCCACGTACCATACAGGCAGGTGCCAACGTGTCTTCATTCTATCGCCTAACAGACAAGATTGTTTTGTCGGGAAGTATGCGTTATGACAACTTCTCTGGACGTAATATGACTGGCTCAGCATTCATACAGACCCAACGTTTGCCGTTCGATATTGTCGAAGACTCACTAAATAATGCTGGCACAAAGCATCGTGACACCTATAATCTTATAGGAGCATTGTCTTGGGAGATATATAAAGGACTTGCCATTGGTACAAAGGTGGACTTCACTGCGGCAAACGTTGCTAAGTATAAGGATTTAAGACACAAGACGAAACTGATGGATTTAGCCCTCACCACAGGCGTCTATATACCACTACAGCCTATGAGTCTTGGTCTCAATTATACTTACCGACGGAACACAGAGAGCGTAATCTTTAGTACCTACGCTTCAAATGCACAGGAGTTTACGTCTTATATCAACTATGGTCCGTGGATTGGTAAGACTGAACCCTTCAGTAGTTCGGGCTTTACTGATAGTAATAGGGAGCAACCTATGCTCAATGAATATCATGGTTTAGGTCTACAACTTGGCTGGGAAATCCTACCACATCTCTCATGGTTTAACCATTTGGATATGGCTTATCGCAAGGGTTATTATGGTAGGAAGTCACCCTATACAATTGTTCACACCAATCATCATAGCCATATTTATGACTACCAGACACGCCTAACTTTGAATCTTGACAAGCAGATACATCATCTTGACTTTAGTTTCTCAAGTGAGAACCTTGTCAACGAGATGAATGCTTATCGTTCTAACAAGAATGAACAGGGAGCCTACTTCTATCAGTATCTTGCCCCTGTAAAGAGTGCCAATAAGGCGTGGAATGATGTGCATCTTGGCTATACAGGCTATTATGGTATCATAAACGAGTTACCTCTCTGGACGGTAGAAGCAGGTGCGAACATCGCACAACGTAAGCAGACTGGCTACAGCTATCCTTACTTCCGCCGTCAGGATATCCGTACAATGGAGGCTTATACAGGTCTTACACGTAACCTCCTTTTCCGCAAGGGGGTATTGTCATTAAAGGCGGGCTTTGCCTATAAGAAGGGAAAGGGTGATGCTTTCGAGGATGGAACATTAGCTAAACCATCTGACAAGCAGAACGGTTTCCCTACGATGGACGTACTGATGTATCGTGAGTATAAGTATCTTACTGACCCACAATACTCCCTCCATCTTGGAGTTAAATATTCCTTTGTATTCCCGGGAACCAAGATGAAGACCTACACTGCCTTCGACTTCACCCATCGTCACACCAACGACGGCAACGCTTACCTTGTAGGTAGGAACTATTCAACGGGCAGACTGACCATTGGTTGCACCTTCTAACAGTCTTACTGTTGGTCCACACGAATGGTGCTAAGCGTTCGCACAAGTGGTGTTAAGTATCCGCACCACTCGTGCGGAGCACTTAAAAGAACGCAATATGCTATTAAGACCAAAGCAAGTAAGCCTTAGTAAGACGACAGCCAACCCAGAGTAATTACCAGACAGACATAAAAGAATTATAAAAGGAATCAATCACATATTATGTTAATGAACAAAAGAATTATCAATGCGCTTGTGCTCCTGCTCCTCGTAACAGGTGCTATGGCGCAGAATGTCAGTACCGACAACAGCTTCCGCATAGGTAAGTTGAAGAACGGAATGACTTATTACATACGCCACAATGCTAAGGAAAAAGGAATAGCCGACTTCTACATTGCACAGCGTGTGGGAAGTATTCTCGAAGAACCTAACCAAAGGGGATTGGCTCACTTCCTTGAGCACATGGCTTTCAATGGAAGTAAGAACTTCAAGAATACCCCTTCTTCACCAAGTATCGTTCACTGGTGTGAGGCACATGGTATCAAGTTTGGTACCAACCTCAACGCTTATACCTCCGTTGACGAAACGGTTTACAATGTTAGTTCCGTACCTGTAAAGCATGAGGCAACTATCGACTCTACCCTACTTATCCTCCATGACTGGAGCCACTATCTGGACCTTGATGACAAAGAGATTGACAAAGAGCGTGGTGTTATTCATGAGGAGTGGCGTACTCGTCGTGCCGGTATGGCTTCACAACGACTAATGGAAGAGGCATTGCCAATCATCTATCGTGGTACGAAGTATGAAGACTGTCTGCCAATCGGTAAGATGGAGATTGTAGACAACTTCCCTTACAAGGCACTTCGCGACTATTACCACAAGTGGTATCGTCCAGACCTGCAAGCAATCATCGTTGTGGGTGATATTGATGTAGACCAGATGGAGAAGAAGATTCAGTCTGTCTTTTCAGCTATTCCAATGCCTGAGAATGCTGCTCATCGCGACTACTTCCCAGTGAATGACAACGACAAGATGATTGTAGCCTCAGTGAAGGATTCAGAACAACCTATCATGCTCGTTACACTTTACATGAAGCGTGAGGCTACACCCGATTCAGAGAAGTCTTCGGTGAAGTATCAGCGAGACGGATATGTTGACGACTTAGTTTCTTATATGATTGGCGAACGCCTTAACGAGATGCAGGACAAGAATCCAAAGCCTTGCTTGAGTGCTTCTGCACGTATGGGGCAGTTCTTGATTAGTCGTACTAAAGATGCTTTTGTTCTTTCTTTCGGTGCTCGTCAGGAGGATGTAAAGGGTTCGTTCGATGCAGCAGTGGGTACAATAGAGCAGATTCGTCAGCACGGTTTTACTCCGTCAGAACTTGCTCGTGCCAAAGCTTTCCGCCAGAAGGTAATTGATCGCCAATACAATGAGCGCAACGACCGTCGCAATTCTTACTATGTACGTCGTGCAAAGCAGAACTTCCTCGATAACGAACCCATCACCACCGAAGCATACGATAAGCAACTCGATGATCAGTTCTTTAAAGAGGTGACACTCGATGAGGTCAATGCGGCTATGCGTGAGGCTATCACCAACAAGAATCAAGTACTCGTTGTCTATTCTCCAGACAAAGCAGGCGTAAATGTTCCCTCAGATGCGCAGTTTGAACAGATGGTTCTTGATGCACAGGCAAAATCCTATCCTAAGTATGTAGAGAAGAAGTTGGACGATAAACTTATAGAGACGTTACCGAAGAAAGGACGTATCAAGAGTGAGAAAGTTAGTTTGCATGGAACAACAGAAATCACGCTGAGCAATGGTGTGAAGGTATATTTCAAGAAGACCAACTACCAGAAGGATGCTGTGACACTGAACTTCTTTGCAGAAGGTGGTTCATCCCTCTACCCTGTCAAGGATTTGATTAACACACAGTTTATCTCAGCAGCTGTAAAGGAAGGTGGTGTAGGACGTTTCAGTGCTACGGAACTTAACAAGTTCTTAGCAGGTAAGACCGTTCGCATCAATGCTGGTGTAGGTGATGAGACACAGTCTATCAGCGGTAACTCATCTATCAAAGACATCCGTACACTCTTTGAACTTACTTACTTGTATTTTACAAACTTACGTCGTGATGACCAAGCTTTCCAGTCAGAGCTCAACCGTATGCGCTCTTTCCTCACCAACCGTGAGGCAAGTCCTAACGTTAGCTACAACGACTCTATCGCTGCTATCGTCTACGGTAACTCGCCACGTGTGCAACCACTCAAGGCAGCCTCTCTTGATAAGGTAAGCTATGACCGTGTTCTTGAGATTTACAAGGAGCGTTTCAGCAATGCCTCTAACTTCAAGATGATTGTTATGGGTAACATTGACATCGCTCAGTTGCGCCCTCTCTTAGAGCAGTATATTGCAACTTTGCCATCAACTGGTAAGAAGGAAACCTTTGCGAAGACTTATCCTGACGTGCGCAACTGCAACGAGACTCACCGCTTCGAAAAGAAGATGAAGACCCCATTGGCACGTGTAACCATCTTCTACACATGGGACGAACCTTATACAGCGAAGTCTGATTTGGAACTCGACGTATTCAAGCGTGTACTGTCAATCGCTTATACCGACTCTGTACGTGAGGAGAAAGGTGGGGTATATGGCGTGAAACTACAGCAGAGTCTGAGCGCAACAAGTAATCCTCACGCTCTGTTGAAGATTGCCTTTGATACCGATCCAGACAAGTATAACATGGTGATGCCAATCATCACCAAACAGATTGAGCATATTGCCAATAAGGGTCCAGAGGCTGTTAGTTTGCAGAAGGTGAAGGAATACCTCCTAAAGCAGTATGAACAGTCTTCTGTTACCAATGACTACTGGCTCTATGTGATATACAACCAGCTGCGCCACGGTGTTGACTTTGACAAAGACTACAAGACAATCGTGCGTAACATCACAGCTGCTGACATCCAGCGTATTGCCCAAGACCTTATCAAGAGTAACCGCCGCATTGAAGTGACGATGCAGTCTGAAAAGGGAATGTAAGCCGTACTATATTATAGGTTGCACAAAGTAAACCTACTTAAAACAGCCATATCGAAGCCAGAGTGCTTTGATATGGCTGTTCTTCTTTGCTATTGGTGTTCGAGAGGATTTATCTTTGACCTTACTAATATAACGTCTACTCTTTGAAAGATTTTCGATTTCCTCTTTATCTGTGTGGATTTATATTTATCTACTACTTCGTTGTTGGTACAATACCTGCATCAGTATCAGAGTTATGAATACGTTGGTTCACCTCAGAGCCATGCTTTCCAAAGTTCAGGTTGAAATGAAAGTCTATACCAAAAACCTTACATAGATTTTTCGACCATACCATTTGATTATAAGGAGCAAGCTGGGAAAGATTTTCTACAGACATTTCATAACGTGAACTGAAGATGTTCTGCAACTGGAGTTCTACACCCCATTTTTCTCTATTGTACCCAAAAACTATACTATGTGATTTCTCATCTTTGTTAAGTGTCTCCCCCCACAATCTATGAAAACTTGTCTCAAGACTGGCGCCTACATACCAATTCTTATACATTCCCATTAAGTTGGCACGCAAGCCCCAGTTAGTATGTGTATGCGTATAAGTATTGCCATTGCTGATATAGCGATTAACAAATGGGGTTAATTGAATGGATATATAATCCTTCCAAGGTTGTACTTTTAGGTTTATTTGAGAGTTCAGACGATGGAAGCCTCTTTGATTGGCATAACTCCTAACATAGAAGCCATTCGAATAGGTTGTTTCTTCCATATATGGTTTATCATCATAGCTATAACGAGTAAACCATTCTGCACTAATATATTTTGTTCCTACGCTAATTGATAGTTCATTAGAGAAAAATCTGACCGCCTGTAGATTTGGATTTCCACGGCGTATTTGGTAAATGTCTATGTGTTGTTCAACATCGCTTAATTCGGCAAGTGAGGGTGCGTAGCCTCCCATGTAGGCTTTGTAGCGTATTGACAGATAATTGTTGAAACGGTACCCCAGCTGAATAGTTGGACGAAATATATATTTTACCTGTTTGGCATTTCCTTGACTAACATAGGTTCTCATAGCACCTATACCTACCATATAATCCAGTTTCCCTAACTTTGAAGCCCATTCTCCAAAACCATAACTCTCACCTGTATTCATCTTTACGCTTGAGGATGTGTTTCCATCGTATGCATTTTTTGTGTACATCTGCTGATGGCGCAGACCGAATGACAACCGCGAATCCTTGATTTTCTGCTCGTAAATAACCTCAGCTATAGCCGAATATTTATTACCATCGACATGAGAAGATATTTCCTGTACCGAATTTCCCTGAGATTGGCGATATAAACGGTCGTTCTTAGTATTGATATATGTTCCTATCAGGTCAAAGAAAAGATGATTATCCTTGGTAAACTCATGTTGATAATAAATATCTAACGATGGATTGTTGCTCCTTGACTTGGTGCGGTCCATGATATCGAATGTGTTGCTATTCTGAATAAGTTTGGAATTTCTATCAAATACCGCATGAGGCGTATTGTTATATAAATCACGAAAAGTAACACTCAATATGTTTCCGCTATTTATGTAATCGTATCCTATGGATAGATTGATGTTATCATATTGTGCCTTTGTTTTTTGCCCTATCTCATAGTTGTTGATACTGGGTGTCGTTGCATTGAAAGCCTCCATGTTTTCACGTAACCAGTTTACATCACGTCGATTCCAGTTTACAGATGCCTTGAAGTTTGACTTACCTACATGATAATTACCCGATAACTGATAATCTCCTATACCTAAGGGATTGATAGTGTTCATAAACTCTCCGGAGATGCTTCCACCATTCTTCTTTTCTTTTAAGATAATGTCAATTACGGCAGCTACATTTCCGTATCTTAGACCAGGATTATCATGATATTCTATTCTCAATACGTCTGCCGGCAAGAGAGCCTTCACCTCCTGTATCTCTGCCTTTACACCATTAATACGTAACTCTACGGCATCCCCCATAGTGGTAGTCACCTTACTGTCAAGCGTATTTACAGAGATTCGTGAAAGCTGAAGATGCTGCAACAAACTTAAACCATTGCTTGATGTTTTTTGCTGAAGCAGATTAGGGATAATTATTTGGCGGTCAGCTTTTTGTATTACGTTGTTGGCGATCACTGTAACGTCATTAAGCTGCTTACTTTCTGGTTCCAACATGATTGTACCCACCGAAAGGTGCTTAGAAATGTTTTGGCATTTAATTTCCTGCGTAGAATACCCAACAAAAGATATCCTTATTCTATAGTTCTCTCCTTCATGCGTATTCAGTTCAAAGCCGCCATTCATATCAGTTACTACTCCACTAATCATCTTATTTTCGCTTTCACGAAACAACGAAACCGTTGCAGCTGGTAATGGTTGCTTGTTTTCATCTACGACCGTTCCCGTAGTTTGTGCAGCAAGAATACCATAGCAGCCAGACATGAGCAACGTGAGAATTTTCTTTTTCATAAACATTATATTATTTATTATATGTATTGTCTTATTATAATTTTTGGAGTCAACATCATGATATGCCGACAACTTTTTCTTGTCTTTCGATGTTGCAAATGTATTGGTTTCTCCAAATTATATCGTTACACTTTTGTGTAATTCTGAATTTGTTGTCTGAAATATTACACAAAAGTGTAATCATGCAGCCTTGCAAAGTTCACCATACTTTGAAAAGAACCCCATTATACCTCTCTTACTGGAACATACAGGAACAGTTTCCGATGTCAGGTAATCTATGGATTTCCCTATTTGACGTGTGCCAAATCCCAAGCCCTTCATTACTTTCAATAGTTTGCTGTCAATCTCTGCTATCATATAGCTGTACTTGTCCTCTACTATCGGTTTTACTGCCAATGCCATTAGCCGCTTGAACAATGTCAATGTGGATATTCCCGAATCCTTTGCAACGGCAAAGCGCCCGATATGCCAAAAACTATATTTACTTTCCCCGTGAATAGCATTCAGTGGATTTATTCCGTATATTTTTTCAATAGGAAGAGTCTTGTGTTTATCCCAATGGAAACTCCTGATGCAGCCAATTATATTCCCAAAGGCATCCCTTGCAATATAAATATGAGATTTGTTATCATACAGATATTCCTCTTCTTCAAGCACTGATTTGATATCTTCATTTACTTCTTTCTCTGTAAATGAAGATAAGTGATGGGAGTAATTTTCCTTGACCACAAACTGTGCTATTTCCAACAGACTCGTTTTGTCTGCCATGAAGATAGCGTAGTCCTTAAATGTTGCAATCTGTTTTTCCATAATGCTTTTTTTGTTTCTTGATTTATATGGCAAAAAAATACTTCTTATGCAAATATCACCTATTACACTTTTGTGTAAATCTTCATTTCTCTTTTTTTTTTTACACTTTTGTGTAATCTTTTTGCGGTATTTCGCATTAAAAATGTACTTTTGTAGTGAAATATATCAGAGAATCTTAGCACGTTTAGCATATATGACAGACATAAAAGATTTCTTTATAGCATCGAACACCGTGCGTAATGCACCAGATTACGATTCAAATGTATTGTCAACATTGATTCATACAGTAGAGTCCTTTGCACGTGTAACCTATCAGAGCATTTATTTGATAGACTATTATAAGCAGGAGTTTCTTTATGTATCAGATAATCCTTTGTTTCTTTTGTGGTCATACAGCAAAAGGAGGTGAAGGAATTGGGGTATAGTTTTTTTATTTGAAATATGTACCAGAGGAAGAACTAAAAATGCTTGTTGAGCTGAATAAAAGTGGGTTTAAGTTCTTTGATACTTTCGACAATGTTGATAAATACCAATGTTCCATGTCATATCATTTTCATCTGAAGAGTGGAACAAAAAGTAAGTTGATTAATCACCAGCTTACTCCCATTCTATTGACAGATGAAGGCAAGATATGGATTGGTATGTGTGTCGTATCACTATCTTCACATAAAACAGTGGGACATGTAGAGTTTCACAAAAAGGGTAATCTTAACTATTGGAAATATTCTTTCGAAGGGCATCGGTGGAAAGAACGTGATGGAATATCACTCAAAGAAGAAGAACTTGAAGTGCTACGGTTATCAGCAGCAGGGCTTACCATGACGGAAATTGCGAACAGAATGTGCCGCTCGTTAGATTCTATCAAAACCTATAAACGCCACGCCTTTGACAAATTAGGCGTGACGAATATCACCGAAGCTATTTCAAGAGCTACCTTAAACAAACTCTTCTGAAAAAATAACTTACGGCAAAAGCGAAGAGAGATAGAATTTAGGAAAATAGTTCACAGGTTTTCCTGTAGCAAGATTGTACATTGCCGTTGTACACAAGCCTGCTGCAATCCATGATGCTATGGACAGTTGTGGAGGTGGAAGCATTTCGCTTTCCTTTTTATATTGGGTTACAATTTTGTCTAACCACTCTTTAGGTTGATTCCAAAAAGCCCCGTGTCCAGTAACATACTCAGCTACCTTTAATTCAAATCCCTTTGGCTCTTCAGTCAGTTCAGATAAAGAATGCCCCAATGGGTCTACAACCGTAACAAAGCCAGCCCAACCAAAGTTGTATGGGTGCAGTACTGGGATTTTTCTTTCTTTGCAAATTTCATCAAAGACGAATGGAGTTTTATCCTTAAAGTCCAATGCATTGATGGCTACATTATGCCCATTCAGCATCTCTTCGATGTTATCAGGGTTAAGGAACTCTGTATGGTAATCTATCTGTGCATCAGGATTGATGCTTAGCAAACGCTCAGCCAAGCACTCAGCCTTGTATCTGCCAATATCATTCTCTGTATAGTTCTGCCTGTTCAGGTTGCTTTTGCTCTACCTTATCGCCATCAACAATGGTAATATGCTCGAAGCCAAACCGCAAGGCACATTCTGCCACAATGCTGCTGATACCTGCACCACCAAGGAATATCTTATAATCCTTTATCACACTTTGCTCTTTTCTCACTCATATAGAGCCTGTTTCTGCTGTATCTTTCTTCCATAATGAAACAATTATTTTAGGCAAAAGTAGATGTAATAAAGCATATATACATTACACAAAAGTGTAATAATCAATCACATTGTTGATTATTTTAGATTTTATAACATATTCAGAAGAGAACATGTTTGCTACTCCTTATAGTTATCCTCCAACAACCTTTCCAAATCCGACTCCTTATAGAGTATCTTCCCTGCAAACTGAGTGTAGGGGATAATTCCCCTATCCCGATAGTCCTGCAAGGTGCGAGGACTGATATACAGCCTCTCGCATACTTCTTTACCTGTGAGGAAATGTTCTCCACCAAACAGCGGTTTGTGGGTCTGTGCTACTTCCTTTATCCTTCTACTTACACTGCTGATAGCGGACAGCACCACCTGCATATCGTCAGCCTCCATGTTTAAGTCCCTTACCTGTTCCATCGTTCTCTTGTCTTATTTCTCGTTCTTTTATTTGTCTGTTTTTGATTTCTCCGATTTTGTCTGTAACAGCCATTCTACATCCTCACGCTTGTAGTAGCACTTATGCCCGATTTGGGCAAAGGGCAAGACACCCGTATCACGATAGTGCTGTAAGGTACGCTTGCTGATGTTGAGCAGCCTGCACACATCCCCGTTGTGCAGCCAATCGGTATGCCTGCTTTGTTCCCCGAATGCCTTGTGGCATGTCTCGGCAAGGCTGAGTATCTCGTTCCTCAGCTTTGCCCAGTTTGAATCCGTAATGATAAAATATCCCATAATTTTATTGTTGTTTTGTTTGTAATTCCTTTTTGTATTGCGCCTTAATGCACGTTTCTGTCTGCAAAAGTATGATGTGTTTGCCATACTTCAAAGCACGAGAGAGCAGCAAGGAAATACAGGGAAAAACAAGGAAAAGACAAAGGGATTGTCGCTCTCTTTCTTTGCCTCCATACTCCATTTTATCATATCCGTTTTATCTGACGCAATGCTATTCGGATTGGAGCAAATAAACACATTCCTTTCTTGCATCATTTCTATACTTGTCCTCTTGTTTGGGGCTTAAATCCATGCTTTCCGACAGTTTCCTACCTGAAATCCGTGAGAAATTCATAGCCAATGTACGCAACATTATGCAAGCACTCTCCGAATGCTTGGAACTTATCCGTTCTCTTAATAACTTCGTTCTTGGAAACAAAACCAAGCATATAATGAAAACAAGCGCAGATAAAGGCAAATCGGAAGGCAGTAACAATATGCCCAGACCGAGAAGAATTTCCTCCAAGAACTCGGAGATAGAAGCCTATCTCTCCTCTCGCTATGAGTTCAGATACAACACAGTATTGGGACGAACCGAATACCGCAGAATGAATAGCAGCGATTTCACAAAGGTGGGTCGCTATGAAATCAACACGCTCCGCAGAGAGATGGACAACGACATCGGGATAATAACCTCATCGGAAAATCTATACTCTATCATCGAGAGCAGCTTCTCTCTCCACGTGTTAATCCCATACAGGAGTATTTCAATGGATTGCCATTGGTGGATGTAAGTAGCAGTTCTCCCTTTTCACTGAAAGCCATTCCCCACTTGGCAAGTTGCGTAGTCGTGCGCAACTCTGACAAGTGGTTACAATATCTCACCAAGTGGCTCGTGGCAGTGGTCGCCAACGCAATGGATGACCGTGAGTGCCGTAACCACACCTGCCTTGTGCTGACAGGTGAGCAGGGAAAGTTCAAGACAACGTTTCTCGATTTACTTTGTCCACCCAAACTGCACGGTTACAGTTATACCGGCAAGATATATCCACAGGAGAAAGACACGCTCACCTATATCGGGCAAAACCTCATCGTAAACATAGACGACCAACTCAAAGCTCTAAATAAACGTGATGAGAATGAGCTGAAGAACCTCATTACCTGCCCGATGGTCAAATACCGTATGCCCTACGACAAGTATGTGGAGGAACATCCCCACTTGGCAAGTTTCGTGGCATCGGTGAACGGCAATAACTTTCTTACAGACCCTACAGGAAGCAGACGCTTCCTGCCCTTTGAAGTGCTTTCCATAGATATTGAGAGAGTAAAAGCTATCTCGATGGACAATGTCTATGCGGAAGCCAAAGCCCTGTTAAAGTCAGGTTTTCGCTATTGGTTTGATGATGATGAGATTGCCGAACTATACAGAGAGAGTGAGGACTTTCAAGTACAAACTGCAGAGATGGAGCTTTTGTTGCGTTGTTTTGAAAAGCCAACGGAGGATGAAAGTTATTCGTTAATGACCACTACGGAGATACTCACCTATTTGGGTATTTATACTCACCAACCACTTGTTGCCAAGCGTATGGGCGAAGCCTTGAAGAAAGCAGGATACATAAAGGTGAGCAAACGAAGAAATGGTGGTAGTCCCATCTATGTCTACAAGATTAGGAAAATCTTGCCCTGCCCGCTCCTTCAAACTTGTAGTAGCCAAATGTAGTAGAATGTGTAGTATTGCCTTATACTACAAAGTAATACTGATTATCAATTACTTATCACAAAATAGTATGTAGTAAGAAGAAAGATGAAAAAGTTTGGAGGGGGAAAACTTTGGAAAAGGTAAAACCATAAAACAGACAAACATAAATAATTATCATTCAACCCATTAATGTATCAAAACAATGAAAGAAGAAGATTTATCACGTATCAAGCGATACCCCATCGTGGAGTATCTCGAAAGGAAAGGCATCAAGCCTGTACGTAGGACACCTTCCTATGCGCTGTACCACTCACCACTCAGGGAGGAAACGCAGCCGAGTTTTTAAGGTGAACACAGAGAAGAACCTTTGGATAGATTATGGCGAAGGTTGGGGCGGAAGCATTATCGACCTCTGTATGCGTATGGAGGGATGCACGCTATCGGAAGCCATCCGTCGTTTGGGGCAGAACGCTCCCGGTGATGGTACCTATAGTTCTTGTAATGGCTTCGCACCAAACAACACCCAGCCTGTGATGGCTGTAAATGGAGCCAGGAGACTGATAGAAATATCAGACACTCTGCCACCACATTTTCAGGAGTACCTTACAAAGGTGCGTTGCATCAACTTGGAAAAGGCTATGTCTTTCCTCAAATGTATCAGCTATGAGGTAAGGGGCAGGCGCTATCAAGCCATTGGCTTTGCCAATCTCTCTGGCGGCTATGAGCTTCGGGACGACAAGACGTTCAAGGGAACGATAGCCCCGAAGGACATTACTCCGATATTCACGGATAGAGCGGAGTCTGTATGTATCTTTGAAGGCTTCATGGACTTCCTCTCCTTCCTTTCAATGAAAGAAGAGATTACCAACCACTGCCTTGTGATGAACTCCGTGAGCAACGTGGCAAGGACTATCCGTTATTTGAATGACCGACACCTCACCCATATCCGTACCTTCCTTGACAATGACGAAGCAGGACGGAGGACTGTTCAAGATTTCATAAAGGCAGGCTTCCATGTTGAGGATATGAACATACATTACAAAGACTTCAAGGATCTCAACGATTTTCATGTCAGCCGTGTCCGTGAGCAGCAGAAACGGAAAGCGCAGAAACAGACACACATATCAATTACAGGACAAAACAAGAAATCAAAACAAGTCAAACTTAAAATGAAATAGAAATGGAAAAGGAAACTATGATGAGCGACAAAGACCTTTCATGGTTTTTGGGTGTGGAAGATGAAACAGAGAACGAATCTACTTCACAAGAAGCGACTGCGGTTCCTGAAAGAGAAAGACCAACAAACAAGCAGGACACAGAGAATACCATGCACTCCGAGCCTGCACGGAATGCTGAGAACGTAACCGTTCAGAAACGCATCAGTGCCAAGATGAGAAAGAAAACACTCGAAGCCTACAAGCAAGCCTATCTTGTGCCGACCAAGTTAAACAACCGTAAGGCGGTCTATCTGAGCAGGGAGACACAGGAGCGTGCTGACTTTATTGTGCGTAGATTAGGCGACAGGGGCAGCAACCTTTCAAGCTTCGTTGAGAACATCGTGCGTCAGCATCTGGAGGAATATGGTGAGGACATAGAGAAATGGAGAAGACTGTAAGCCGTAAGAAAAGGTAGACGGTTTTCTGGAAAAAGGTCTACCCTTTCTTCAAAATAGGTCTACCTTTTCGAGCAAATAGGTCTACCTTTTTTGCTAAAAGGGTCTACCTTTTCTTCTTCGGTTTAGTTCTCTGTGAGAATGCCACGAACGCAGTTAGTCATAGAATGACGGCATTCACTTTTCGACTGTAAAACGCCTTGTACGTAAACGTTTCGTTAGCTGACATTGCAAGACGTCAGTTTGTACCCACAAACTGCTCTTGCTCCCCTTGTCAGACTGTCGGGGAGTTTAGACCGTAATCACTCCGTTCTCATCGGTCAGTATTCAAGAATTAAGAGACAATGAATCATCTATAATGATTAACTTTCAAAGGAAACTTATATGAATAGATACAAAGGAAAAGCTGCCCGATGGCAGCCAAAGGATAAAGAAGAACAGCGGATGAACAAGACAGAGTTCATCAAGGTAAGATGCACCTTAGAAGAAAAGCAGCGTATTAAGTCAAAGGCAGAAAGCGCGGGGCGTAAGTTCTCCGATTACTGCCGTGAGATACTCCTTAACGGAGAGGTGGCAGCCGTTCCCAAGATGACCGAAAATGAAAGGGAAGCCATTGTCATACTTCAGCATACAGGACGGTTCTACGGGCAGATTTCTAACCTCATCAAAGTAAAGATGAGAGATGGGTACATATTACACAGAACCTTTCGCTATGTGCCAAAGAGGCATTTAAGCGATTTTACGACCCCCATTTTCGTGTGGACGATGAGGTATATAAGGTCTTAAATATGAGAAGAGATGATAGGAAAATGTAAGGCGATAGCGCATGGCAGCACGGCTTTAGACTATATTTTCAGAGAGGGTAAACTCGGCAGTCGGCTTGCCTTTCACAATCTTTGTAGCAGGGAGCCAAAGACAATCTATGAGGAAATGAAAGTGGTCAGTGACTACAATAGCCGTTGCAGAAACAAGTTTCTCCGCATCGAAATAGGCATTGCACCGCAGGACGAGAAAAAGCTGCCTGTGCCCGAACTTATGCGGATAGCTCATTTGTTTGCCAAGCGAATGGGACTTGACAACCACCAATGGGTGGCAGTAACGCACAAGGACACCGACAACAGACATATTCACATCATTGCCAATCGCATCAGTCTGTACGGAGAAGTCTATGATACCACTTTTGTGAGTAACAGGGCAGCAAGGGTAGCGGAGGAAATCAGTCGGGAGAAAGGCTTGACCATCGCAAAGGAGGTCAAGGCGAAAAAGCAGCATCAGGAGCCAAAAGCCAGTCCAATAAGAGAGCAGACAAAACAGCAAGTACAACAAATCTGCTATGCCCTGCTTGATAAGTACAAAGGAACAGGCGTTACGGGACACTCTATGTTCCTCTATGACCTTAACAAGAACGGTGTAGTTATCGAGCGCATGAGAAACAAGCAGGGCAAGATCTATGGCTTGAAGTTCTCATACGCAGGACAATCTTTCAAGGCATCTGAAATTGGCAGGGAGTTTGGCTACCATTCCTTGCAAAAGAATTTCGAGGCAAGTCAGAAAGCCGAGACGAATGTATCTGCCCAAGTAATACGCAAATCGTCAGAGCATACAGATACTAAGGATGCTGGCTATCAACTCGTACCCCCAAGACTTTCATACAGCCCACGAGCAACGGAGGATACTCCACAAATCGCACAGGCTATAAGAGCGGTGGCAGATACAGCTATCAGCGCAGCCGATGAATTGGTGGAGGGAGTAGGTGGAATGATTACGCCAATGACACATGGCGAGGACTATGCCGAGACCGCATGGCAACGTAAGCTCAGATACCAAGCCAATAGGAAAAAGAAAGGACGAAGGCTGTAGAAAATTTGAATAGCAATACTTTCATTGTTGGCACATTATTTGCTAGTTGACAATAAGAATTTATTAACTATTAATACAAACAATATGGAAAGAACATACAATGTGCTGTTAACCTACGATATAGATAGCAGACATACCGAAGTTAGGAATACATTAATTGAAGAGTATGGTTTTAAGGATATAATCATAGGTAATAATGGCACGAGGTGTTATTTGCCGAATACCACATTACTAAAGAGAAATACCACCAAGGAGGATGTCCATAATATAATAAAGAACGTATGTAAGATGCTTAATGCAAATCTAAAAAGGACTATTTCCTCAGAATGTTCAAACTGGATAGCATTACAAGGCGAAAAGTTTTAGATTTGTAAGTAGAAACTATAAGTCCAACCACTTGTTTCATTCAAGCTGGTAAAATTATGTGTGTTTTTCATCAAGAACGCTTGTTATTCGGTAACAAAGTATTATCTTTGCAGATAGAATAACAAGCGTTCTTTGTTAGGTAGAAAACAGCAACTTGAAGTAGCTCGCTCGTTTCCAAATCGTTACCTGTTTAGTTATACAAACAAGGTAACTTCTTTATTTTCAGTTAGATACATTTTTATAATTATCTTGGCTTGCAAAAGATGCCCTTTAAGACCCTTGCTAACGCCCTTTTGAAGTCCAATTAAGCACCTTTTACTTTACACTTGGTAACTAATTGATAATCTGTTGATTGCAAACCTGCTTCATGTGTGTGTTTTTGCCGTTATTTATAGATGTTTTCTTTGAAATTATGTAATGATTTTTCAAACCCTTGTCTGCAGATTTTCGAAGTCTTAAAACGAAAAGATTTTCAATGAAAGAGGATGAAAATAGGATAGATAGTTGACTGTCTCAGCTATATTTTTGTTTAATGTGTAACTTTGGCTCTTACGTTAAAGCACTACGAAAAGCGTCCACACATTTAACGGAAGAACCGTATTTTGACTGTAGAAACTCCATCTGTATATTACATACGACATCCCAGGATACCTGTAGAAAACATGATATATCTTGAATTGTTGCAAAGCGAGACAAGTCAAGCACCATATTTGCAAAAGCTATTGTATGTCGACGTTTTCCTTTCGCAAAATCGATGTCTTCTTGTTTAATACAGCCGCAGTCGTGACATTGAATACGATGTACACGCATGTCCAGATAGGTCTTGCTCAGACCAATTGGAACACTTACAAAGCGACGAATATGGCTGCCGTTACGATTGATATTATGATTTCCACATACAGGACAACAAAGTTTTTCCTTTGGAGTTTGGATTTCTAAAACTAAGTTATTATCTTCGTAGCGCAGTTTCTGACAATCTTGTTGGAAGAAGCCTAAGGCGTTTTGCATTATGCTGGTATCCATGTTCTTGAAGTTTGGTCACTACAAAGATACATAATACCAGCTTTTTTTATATAACTTATGAGATATATCTATCCATTTAACGGAAGAACTAATAATAATAACCAAATACGCTATTTTTGGACTGAGTACAATAGACTCTCCTCGCCACACCTTTTTGGTTATTTTTTTGGATATTCTAAGCTACATTTTTGAATCAAATATTTTTCTTATTCCTCCCTGGTATAGTTGGATGTCTCTATTTTTAATATGACAGCTGTGGAAAACAAGATTATCAGAACAGCTTCTTGGATACTCCCAGTTCTGACATTATGTCTCATAGGCTTGGCTACAACATCTTAACTTGAGCAAAGAATAAAGAGCCTCAACATAGCAATAAATCAAAACAAAGATGAGAACAAAAATAAATTCATCATTATTGAAACATCAGACACTTTCAAAATTAATAGCGATAGTGCTAATCATATTGAGCCTTTGTATTAACTATTATGTCATAGAAAAAGCCATATCTGATTACCAACATTTGCAACAGAAAGAGGGTGTTGTAGATATGTGGTATAGTACAAGCATGAAGACGACAAAAGCGTGCTTGAAAATAGAAGGAGACACAACCATCTATACAACAAGCAGACCAGGCTGGTGGATGACATTACAACACGATGGGAAAAGGGGGAGAAAGTTATTTTCTACACACTAAATAACGAACATAACGCAACCACCGAACAAACTAACCGTTATTTTGCTTTAAGCGAATTAAACAGCCCTTGCTCCTCGTTCTGGATATTTCTGGATGTTGTATTTTATACTTATAAAAAAGTGTTTATATTCTTCTTACTGACAGTTATAGGACTCATCTTGTTTAATGGAAGTATCGTTAAAAATCGAATAATCAGATTTACATCCATTGCTTTAGGTATTTCGTATATTCTTTTTTGGGGTGTAGCGTCTATTTCATAAATGATTACACGCTCAAAATCCAGATAAATAAATCAACCATACATACAGGGGTGTAATATACTTTAAAGACTTCGTAATAATGATATAATCCGACAAGAACAAGGCTCTTAGGCAAAGAAAAGCATACAAATACCTATTTTTGAGTATTGTAGGGTTAGTAGATTCATCCTATCTTTGCAAATCATGGACTTCACGAATAGGATAATAGCGTCTATTGTATTTTGCGGACTAAGTATCAATGGAATTGCACAGACACTAACAGGTTGTGTTGTGGGGAAGGATGACCGTAAGCCTATAGCCTACGCATCAGTCACATTGAAGGAAAATCGCTTGTACGCTTTTACTGACGAAAAAGGTTGTTTCACGATAAAAAACGTACCGAAGGGAAAGTGTACTGCAGTTATCTCCTGCCTTGGTTACGCAGAACAAACAGTAGTTGTCACCATTAATAATGATGGTGCCACACTCAACGTGCGCCTTGCCGAAGACAACCTTCAACTCGATGAAGTACAGGTTGTTGCGCATCGAAAGAAAGATGAGATAACAACCTCTTACACCATTGACCGTAAGACGTTGGACAATCAACAGATAATGACTTTGGGTGATATAGCCCAGCTTTTACCGGGTGGTAAGAGTGTGAACCCTTCTTTAATGAATGATAGCAAATTGACCTTGCGAAGCGGTTCATCAGAGCGAGGCAATGCGTCGTTTGGTACAGCCATTGAAGTGGATGGTGTTCGTCTGAACAACAATGCGATGATGGGCGAAACGGCTGGTGTGAGTACACGTGGTGTCAGTGCTTCTAACATTGAAAGTGTGGAGGTCGTACCCGGTATTGCCTCTGTAGAATACGGCGACCTCACCAATGGTGTAGTAAAGTGAAGACCCGTAGAGGTAGTTCGCCTTTCATCTTGGAAGGAAGTATCAACCAACACACCCGCCAGATAGCCCTTCACAAAGGATTAGACTTAGGCAAGAATGCTGGACTTATCAACTTCTCCCTTGAGCATGCACGCTCTTTCTCGGATGCAGCATCGCCTTATACCGCTTATCAACGTAATGTACTGTCACTGCACTATATGAATGTCTTTATGAAGAAGACACAGCCTCTGACCTTGGACATTGGGTTGAATGGTGGCGTGGGAGGCTATGATTCGAAGGCTGACCCTGACCGCAACTTGGACAGTTATTATAAGGTTAAGGACAATAATGTCGGTAGTAATGTGCGCCTTGACTGGTTATTGAACAAGTCATGGATAACCAATCTGAATTTTACAGCAGCCTTCACCTACGCTGACAAACGCTCAGAAAGCTACAGCAATGAGAGTAGTAGTTCTACACAACCTTATATCCACACTTTGACAGAAGGATATAACATTGCAGAAGACTACGATAAGAACCCTACTGCCAATATCATTCTTGGTCCTACAGGCTATTGGTATCTGCGTGGTTTTGGCGACTCCAAACCATTAACCTACAGTTTGAAGCTAAAGGCTAATTGGAATAAATCATTTGGAAAGTTCCGCAACCGCTTACTTGTTGGTGCTGAATGGACAAGCAGTAGGAATAAGGGAAAGGGTACACACTACGAAGATATGCGCTATGCACCGACATGGCGTGAATATCGTTTTGACGTCCTACCCGCTTTGAACAACACGGCACTTTATGCCGAGAATAAGCTCTCAATGGCTATCAATACCAAACAGAATGTTGAACTGACAGCAGGTGTACGCGAAGATATCACCTCAATTCCCGGCTCAGAATATGGGACAGTGGGTAGCCTTTCACCACGTGTGAATATGCGCTATATGCTTCGCTTTGGACAAGATAGCTGGGTGAATAGTCTTAGCGTGCATTCAGGATGGGGAAAGAGTGTGAAACTTCCAAGTTTCCAAGTACTCTACCCTTCTCCATCTTATCGTGATATGTTAGCATTCTCATCTACCAGTGACGCTAATAATCGCTCTTATTACGCTTACTACACCTACCCTTCAAAGGCACGGTACAATGCTGACTTGAAATGGCAATATGCCAACCAATGGGACTTAGGAGTGGAGCTGAGAACGAAGATTGCAGACATCAACCTTTCATTCTTCCATAGTAAGACTTTCAATCCTTACATGGCAACAAACACTTACGCACCTTTCACCTATAAGTACACATCACCTGCTAAACTTCAAGCGAGCGGTATTGCGACGGCTAATCGCCTCTTTACGATTGACCCACAGACAGGTATTGTGACAGTAAGTGATGCCAGTGGTGCGAAAGCCCCAGTCGTTCTCGGTTATGACGAACGTAACACCTACGTCACCAACACAAAATATGTGAATGCTGACCCATTGAGTCGCTATGGCTTAGAATGGATTGTAGACTTCAAACAGATTAAGGCGCTCCGTACACAGGTACGTGTTGATGGTAAGTATTATCATTATAAGGCACAGGACGAAACGCTCTTTGCAGATGTTCCAGTAGGTCTGAATACACGTCAGTCAGACGGTAGACTCTATCAATATATTGGTTATTACCGTGGTGGTGCAGCCACATCGACCAACTATACGGCAGATGCTTCAGCCTCAAACGGCTCTGTCAGTGGTCAAGTAGATATGAATGTCACACTAACGACACACATACCAAAGATTCGCCTTATCGTTGCTTTGCGTTTGGAAAGTTCACTCTATACTTACAGCAGAGCTACCAGTAGTCGCGGATATGTTGTCAATAGTGGCAATGAATACTTTGGTGAAGCATACAATGGTAAGACTGAGAATCAGACAGTTATCGTCTATCCAGAGTATTACAGTACATGGGATGCACCAGAGACATTAGTTCCCTTTGCTGAGAAATTACGTTGGGCAGCAACGAATGACAGAGGATTATACAACGAACTGACACAGTTGGTTGTGCGAACCAACTATCCTTACACATTGAATCCGAATAAGTTGAGTGCGTTCTGGTCGGCTAACTTGAGTGTAACAAAGGAAATTGGCAAACACGTATCTATATCGTTTTATGCCAATAACTTCTTTAACACACTTGCTCAGGTACACTCTACTCAGACAGGACTTGAAACAAGTCTCTTTGGTAGTGGATATGTTCCGAGTTTCTATTATGGACTTTCATTAAGATTGAAGATATAATGAGAAAGATATTTTGTTTACTTGCAGTATGCATGATAACGCTGTTAGTTTCATGTGCTGACTATGATGAAGGACTTGATGTAGTCAACTTTGATGTGAAGTTAGAGTTTCCAAGTACATACGACGGCTCGTATGAAGGCTTACGTGTAGAGTTACAAGATGCCGTGGCAAGCACCTTCGTTGATAGTACAGACGCTGAGGGAGTAGCGCATTTCAATGTTCCTTCTGGGTTGTATAAGGTCAGCAGCTCTGCAAGAAAGGAGACCACAGACTATCGCTACTTCTTCAATGGTGCCAAGTCGCAGGTAGTCGTTGCAGTAGACTCTCCTCGCGTAGTAACCTTACCATTAGTAATGTCGAAGAAACGTATCGTAAATTAAAAGAGAAATAAAGATAGTATAAATTAAAAAAACAATGTTTATGAAGAAAAATAAGTTTTTATAGGGCTTTATCGCTTTGACACTGTCGTTCATACCCCTTAGTGGCTTTTGCGCAGACAGTACAAGAGAAGATAATCACCTGCCTTGTATTGACCGAGACGAATGGTACAAAGACCGAGTTTGCTTTGGATTCATACCCTGTTATAACCATAGAAGGCAACGACCTTGTTATTACTTGTGAGGGTAAGAAGTTATTAACAGCACTAACAGGCGTGCAGGACTACCACTTCATTGAGAAGAAGGTGACAACAAGTATTAGTAGTGTGCCTTCTAATGACCCAAAGAATGCGTCTGTTTCTCCTCAATTCTCTTTCAGTAATGCTGAGGTTAGTGGATTGAAAGCAGGTGCAAAAGTGGCTATTTACAATCTTAATGGTACACAAATCAGCTCTGTAACAGCAGATGGTGAGGGACGAGTTGCCCTTGATTTCTCGTCTTTACCTAAGGGGGTCTACATCCTCCGCACACCAACAAAGAGCTTTAAGTTTATGAATAAGTAAGAATAACATTAGAAATTAAATAGAAAAAGATATGAAGAAAATATTACTTCTCCTTGTTGCTGTATTTGCTTTCATCAGCAACATCAACGCACAAACATGGAATATGGTTGTGACACATAACGATGGTACTGTCCAAGTTATCAAGGCATCAGATGTAAGAACGTTACCTTCCAATTACCTGATCAGAATGCAGACCAAGTTATCATCAAGGAATTGTACACAACAGGTGTACCAATTGAAAACGATCCCAAGAATTTCTTCCAGATGGACAAGGGTTTTATCCTGTACAACAATGGTGGTAAGACAGCAGTAATCAGCAACTTAGCTATTGGTATATTAGACCCCTATAATGCACACTCTGTTGCGAACGCATGGTACGGCACAGGAGCGACAGAGCCTTCTTACGTTTCACAGGGCTGGGTTCCAGCAGCTTGTGGTATATGGTACTTCCCTAATTCATTGATTATCGAGCCTTATTCACAGGTTGTTATCTGCTGTATGGGGGCAATAGATAATACTAAGACCTACCCACAGAGTATCAACTATGCCAATAAAGACTACTATACTATGTACGACCCAGAGTCTGGTTTTAAGAATCCAAAATACTATCCAACACCAGCAGACGTTATCCCTACCAGCCAATACCTTAAGGCAGTAGAATATGGACAGGCTAATGCTTGGCCACTTAGTGTAACTTCTCCTGGCTTCTTTATCTTCCAAACAAAGAACACAACACCTGCTGCTTTCGCAAACGATGCAAGTAATATCACATACGCACCAGGCAAAACTCAGAACAAAATAAATGCTGTATTGAAGGTCCCAACAGACTGGATTATTGACGGTGTCGAGGTTTATGAGAAAATTAATGAGAGCAAGAGTAAAAAGCGTTTCGGATCTGACGTAGATGCTGGTTATGTGAAGCAGACTATCAAACTTGGTCATAGCGTATATCGTAATGTAGACGTTGAAGCTACACAGAAGATTGAAGGCAATACCGATAAGCTGGTTTATAACTATCAGTATGGTGCAGATCCAAGTCATATCGACGCTGAAGCATCTATGAAGAAGGGTGCAAAGATTGTCTACATGGACACAAACAACTCTACTGCTGACTTCCACGAGCGCAGTCAGTTCTCACTTAGAGATAAGTAAAACAGATGATAAAAGAACATAACCTGTAAGATGAAATATAGGTTCATGACACTTATTCTGGTAGGAGCATCCCTCTCTGCCAGCCTCAACGCACAGGAGCAGGCTAAGGATAGTCTGCTCCATCGTGATTTTAGCTTCATTACCAATAGTGATGCCTGGCTGAGGAATGACAATGCTGCAGCTTTGACACGATTCAAGACAAAGAACATTTCTTTGGCTGAAGTGTATGTACAGTATGGCAAGGGAGGCTTTGTCAACTATGATGCATCGCCACGTACCGTGCAGGTGGGTGCCAACGTGTCATCATTCTATCGACTAACAGACAAGATTGTCTTGTCGGGAAGTATGCGTTATGACAACTTCTCTGGGCGCAACATGACTGGTTCGGCGTTCATACAAACCCAACGTTTGCCGTTCGATATTGTCGAAGACTCACTAAATAATGCTGGTACAAAGCATCGTGACACCTATAATCTTATGGGGGCATTGTCTTGGGAGATATATAAAGGACTTGCCATTGGTACAAAGGTGGACTTCACTGCGGCAAACGTTGCTAAATATAAGGATTTAAGACATAAGACGAAGCTGATGGATTTAGCCCTCACCACAGGCGTATGTATACCATTACAGCCTTTTAGTCTTGGTCTTGATTATACTTACCGACGGAACACAGAGAGCGTAATCTTTAGTACCTACGCTTCAAATGCACAGGAGTTTACGTCTTATATCAACTATGGACCATGGATTGGTAAGACCGAACCCTTCAGTAGTTCGGGCTTTACTGATAGCAATAGGGAGCAACCTATGCTCAATGAATATCATGGTTTAGGTCTACAACTTGGCTGGGAAATCCTACCATATCTCTCATGGTTCAACCACTTGGATATGGCTTATCGCAAGGGTTATTATGGTAGGAAGTCACCCTATACGATTGTTCACACCAATCATCATAGCCATATTTATGACTACCAGACACGCCTAACTTTGAACCTCGATAAGCAAATACATCATCTTGACTTTAGTTTCTCAAGTGAGAACCTTGTCAATGAGATGAATGCTTATCGTTCTAACAAGAATGAACAGGGAGCCTACTTCTATCAGTATCTTGCCCCTGTAAAGAGTGCCAATAAGGCGTGGAATGATGTGCATCTTGGCTATACTGGCTATTATAACGTTATAAACGAGTTACCTCTCTGGACGGTAGAAGCAGGTGCAAACATTGCACAACGTAAGCAGACAGGCTACAGCTATCCTTACTTCCGCCGTCAGGATATCCGCACGATGGAGACTTACACAAGTCTTACACGTAACCTCCTTTTCCGCAAGGGGGTATTGTCATTAAAGGCGGGCTTTTCCTATAAGAAGGGAAAGGGCGATGCTTTCGAGGATGGAACATTGGCACAACCTTCTGACAAACAGAATGGTTTTCCTACAATCGACGTACTGATGTATCGTGAGTATAAGTATCTTACAGACCCACAATACTCCCTCCAGCTCGGACTTAAATATGCCTTTGTACTCCCAGGCACCAAGATGAAGACCTACACTGCCTTCGACTTTACCCATCGCCATACCAACGACGGCAACGCTTATCTCATAGGAAGGAACTATTCAACGGGCAGACTGACCATTGGTTGCACCTTCTAACAGTCTTACTGTTGGTCCGCACGAATGGTGCTAAGCGTTCGCACAAGTGGTGTTGGGCCTCCGCACCACACGTGCGGAGCACTTAATAGGCTGCAATATGCTATTAAGACGAAGGCAAATAATCGTTAGTAAGACAATACCCTACTAAGAATCAAAATCAGACAGACATAAAGAAATTATAAAAGGAATCAATCACATATTATGTTAATAAACAAAAGAATTATCAATGCGCTTATACTCCTGCTCCTCGTGACAGGTGCTATGGCGCAGAATGTCACTACCGACAACAGCTTCCGCATAGGTAAGTTGAAGAACGGTATGACTTATTACATACGCCACAATGCTAAGGAAAAAGGAATAGCCGACTTCTACATTGCACAGCGTGTGGGAAGTATTCTCGAAGAACCTAACCAAAGGGGATTGGCTCACTTCCTTGAACACATGGCTTTCAATGGAAGTAAGAACTTCAAGAATACCCCTTCTTCACCAAGTATCGTTCACTGGTGTGAAGCACATGGTATCAAGTTTGGTACCAACCTCAACGCTTACACCTCCGTTGACGAAACGGTTTATAATGTCAGTTCCGTACCTGTAAAGCATGAGGCAACTATCGACTCTACCCTACTTATCCTCCATGACTGGAGCCACTATTTAGACCTTGATGACAAAGAGATTGACAAAGAGCGTGGTGTCATTCATGAGGAGTGGCGTACTCGTCGTGCCGGTATGGCTTCACAACGACTAATGGAAGAGGCATTGCCAATCGTCTATCGTGGTACGAAGTATGAGGACTGTCTGCCAATCGGTAAGATGGAGATTGTAGACAATTTCCCTTACAAGGCGCTCCGTGACTATTACCACAAGTGGTATCGCCCAGACCTACAAGCAATCATCGTTGTGGGTGATATTGATGTAGACCAGATGGAGAAGAAGATTCAGTCTGTCTTCTGCTATTCCAATGCCTGAGAATGCTCGCTCATCGCGATTACTTCCCTGTGAATGACAACGACAAGATGATTGTAGCATCATTGAAGGATTCAGAACAACCTATCATGCTCGTTACACTTTACATGAAACGTGAGGCTACACCCGATTCAGAGAAGTCTTCAGTAAAGTATCAGCGAGACGGATATGTTGACGACTTAGTTTCTTATATGATTGGCGAACGCCTTAACGAGATGCAGGACAAGAATCCAAAGCCTTGCTTGAGTGCTTCTGCACGTATGGGGCAGTTCTTGATCAGTCGTACAAAAGATGCTTTTGTCCTCTCTTTTGGTGCTCGTCAGGAGGATGTAAAGGGTTCGTTCGATGCAGCAGTGGGTACAATAGAGCAGATTCGTCAGCACGGTTTTACTCCGTCAGAACTTGCTCGTGCCAAAGCTTTTCGCCAGAAGGTAATTGACCGCCAATACAATGAGCGCAACGACCGTCGCAGTTCATATTATGTACGTCGTGCAAAGCAGAACTTCCTCGATAATGAACCCATCACCACCGAAGCATACGACAAGCAACTCGACGATCAGTTCTTTAAAGAGGTGACACTCGATGAGGTCAATGAGGCTATGCGTGAGGCTATCACCAACAAGAATCAAGTGCTCGTTGTCTCATTCTCCAGACAAAGCTGGCGTAAATGTTCCCTCAGATGCGCAGTTTGAAAAGATGGTTCTTGATGCACAGGCAAAGTCCTATCCTAAGTATGTCGAGAAGAAGTTGGACGATAAACTTATAGAGACGTTACCGAAGAAGGGACGTATCAAGAGTGAGAAAGCTGGTTTGCATGGAACGACAGAAATCACGCTGAGCAATGGTGTGAAGGTATATTTCAAGAAAACCGACTACCAGAAGGATGCTGTGACACTGAACTTCTTTGCAGAAGGTGGTTCTTCCCTCTATCCTGTTAAGGACTTAATCAACACGCAGTTTATCTCAGCTGCCGTGAAAGAAGGTGGTGTAGGACGCTTCAGTGCAACAGAACTCAACAAGTTCTTAGCAGGTAAGACCGTTCGCATCAATGCTGGTGTAGGAGATGAGACACAGTCTATCAGCGGTAACTCGTCTATCAAAGACATCCGAACACTCTTTGAACTTACTTACTTGTATTTTACAAACTTACGTCGTGATGACCAAGCTTTCCAGTCAGAACTCAACCGTATGCGCTCTTTCCTCACCAACCGTGAGGCAAGTCCTAACGTTAGCTACAACGACTCTATCGCAGCTATCGTCTACGGAAACTCGCCACGTGTACAACCACTTAAGGCTGCATCACTTGACAAGGTAAGCTATGACCGTGTTCTCGAGATTTACAAGGAGCGTTTCAGCAATGCCTCTAACTTCAAGATGATTATCATGGGTAACATTGACATCGCTCAATTGCGCCCTCTCTTAGAGCAGTATATTGCAACTCTGCCATCAACAGGTAAGAAGGAAACCTTTGCGAAGACTTACCCTGACGTGCGCAACTGCAACGAGACTCACCGCTTTGAAAAGAAGATGAAGACCCCATTGGCACGTGTAACCGTCTTCTACACATGGGACGAACCTTATACAGCGAAGTCTGATTTGGAACTCGACGTCTTCAAACGTGTATTGTCTATCGCTTATACCGACTCTGTCCGTGAGGAGAAAGGTGGGGTATATGGCGTAAAACTACAGCAAAGTCTGAACGCAACAAGTAATCCTCACGCTCTCTTGAAGATTGCCTTTGATACCGATCCAGACAAGTATAACATGGTGATGCCAATCATCACCAAACAGATTGAGCATATTGCCAATAAGGGTCCAGAGGCTGTTAGTTTGCAGAAGGTGAAGGAATACCTCCTAAAGCTGTATGACCAGTCTTCTGTTACCAATGACTACTGGCTCTACGTGATATACAACCAGTTGCGCCACGGTGTAGACTTTGACAAGGACTACAAGACACTCGTGCGCAATATCACAGCTACTGACATCCAGCGTATTGCTTGCAACCTTATCAAGAGCAACCGCCGCATTGAAGTGACGATGCAATCTGAAAAGGGAATGTAAGCCGTACTTATATTATAGGTTGCACAAAGTAACCCTACTTAAAACAGCCATATCGAAGCCGGAGTGCTTTGATATGGCTGTTCTTCTTTGCTACGCTATTCTTTATTATCACACATTCAACCCAACTTGATATCAGAAACAGGCAAAAATTACCTTATATTTATTACTATCTTCTTTTTAATTGATATTCTTATAGTAACAGAATAATGAAAATAATTTTGCCGGTTAAACTTGGGTTATCTCGCATTATTGGAACATGAGTTCAACAGAATATTTCCATTTAATTCTTATATCGAACTCACATTATTGGAAAGAAGGTCTTACTCTATGCAAAGGTAGAATTCTTTTGTAAAATATAAAGAAACAGCATATGAAATCTATCATTATTCAGTTAAAGCGTAGAATACATGTTCCCAAATATCTTTATTTCATTCTTGAACATACACAGCTGATTAATAACCAAATCTCTCCCATGAAAATTCCTTTGATTTAGTAACAAATGTATTTCTTTACATGTTAAAAGTTTTATTATTCTAACAAGGTTGTCTACGGTTTCATTGTTTTGAACAGCATAAAATAAGGAATACTTTATTATCTTAACAATCTTACCTTTGTAGATTGCTATGCATCTTTTGGAGAATTTTCTTTCGCCAATATAATCTGTAGGTATATCACCAAACCCAATAAATGTTTCTACACCACATTCTATAGATAATCTCGCAAGGCTTTTTGAACTATTCCTATTGGAATTACAAGAAAAACAGAAAAAGATTTTTCCGTTGAAAGCATTAATGTTATCGGCTTTTATAAAATCCTTTTTGTCATAGAATTCCTTATTCTCTTTAATGGCAATAGAATCAACTGGCATTTCGCCATATTTAGCACATGCCCCATGTAACTGGGTTTCTCCACCATGCCCCATATAAAAGATAAAATGATTATCCTTAGCCTGCTGAATACACCTTTCATGATCTTCGTCAGAATAATGAACTTTATAGCAATGCCAACCATCTCCAAGTTTTCTCGTTTCAAATGTATGAATACGATTAAGAAACAAAGTTGAACTACTCTTGTCAAGAGGATAAATAGCAAATATTTACTCATAGTCTAGTATTGAAGTTATATTTGCCATTATATGTTCTGTAATAGATTTTCTCAACGCTATCGCCTCTTCACCTTTCGCTAGAAGCATCTTACCGATTTCGCTAATTCTCTTGTCTGTATATTCAGGTATAATACATTTAAAATTTTCATTATCTAGTGCACATAATGAATCTGCCAATCTTGAATCAATGGTAAGATCAGGTTCTTTAATGATTAGTTGCTTTATTTTATTTTCAAACTCTCCATCACTACTAAGATAGTTTATTTCATTCTGTGCGAGTAATTTTAACATCGTTATTTGCTGTTTAAATCCATCAGCTCTTTTAGTAATAATATTATCAATAACATCTTCTATCTGAGCTGAATACATAATAATCTTCTTGTTATAGTGCGGTAAAAGTTCATAGAGCATTGCAATTAAATCTATGCCTTTTAGTTCATCTTCAACAAGATTATAATCTGTAGCAAATATATCAAGATGTGACAAGAATCTTATTGAACGCAATTTCTTTTTTAAAGCATGCTTGTCAAACTCCAAATCCCCAGATTCTAATCTATTAGAATAGTCATTTGGATTTATTTCCTCATATACTAATTCTATTCCGTCTTTTTTTAGGTTTTTACTAATTCTCTTAAGACGATCCGTTTGAGATTGTTCGTCGACTAATATTAAATGTTTCCGCTCCATCACTTGAAAAGTATTTTAAAGTGAATCCCCTTATTGTTAATCGGTCTGTCAACTTCTATCGAAGCGTGCAAGGATTTTAAGGTTTCCTTTATTAGATACATGCCAAAACCAGTACCATCAGATTTGCCTGAAATTGAGAAGTCAAATATTTGATTAGGCTCCTGCTTGAATGAATCTGTTAATCCATCCCCATCATCGTATATATCCAGTTTAAGAGCATTCTGATATCGAGAACAATTAAACCAAATATTTTTAGCATGCCAATCTTCAGAATTCTTTATAAAATTATCTATTACCAAGGCAAAATCAAGTTTACTTCCATACACAGCAAACAAATCAATAGAAGATGAAAAATGACATTTTAAAATACTTTTTACTTCTTTGTGTAAATATCCTTCTATAAATAACGGTAAATTAATTTTCTGAGAATCTGATTTTGCGAGATCGCAAGTTAGAATTAAATCCGTGGCAGCTAAAGATTTCTGAGATAGGAGTTTGATACTTGATAACGACTTAAGAATCAACGTACTAGTTTCGTCTCTGAAATCCTTACTGTTTACATAAGATATTAGTTCATCAATCTTATCATTAATTCTAGTGTTGTTGTTTTTTTACATGATGTATTAAAAGCATCTGTATCTGGATTTGACACTTTCTTGTAAAACTCAACTTTCAAACTTTCGAGTTGCTTTTTCTTTCTCTACTTGTTTGCGTTTAAATTCTTCATCTTTAGCTTTCTTTTTCAGCAACAAGACGTGCATTTTTCCTCTTTAACCTTTTTCATTCTCAGCACGCAATCTATTTAATTCAGCTTGACGTCTACGTTCTTCTTCTGTCTTAGCTTTTTTTCTTCTGCAATACGACGCTCCTCCTCTGCTTTTTATGGCTTTTTTTCCTCAGCCTCACGTTGAAAAAAAGTTTAGCCTCTGCTATTTTTTTCTTTCAGCTTCCTCCTTTTGATGAGTCAACTCCGCAATACGATGTTTTGCGGCATCAATTGATGCTAGTAAATCCGAATCATTAGTATTTTTCTGCGATTTTTTTCCAAGTCTTTCAAAAAAATTGAGGTTTAATAGAATCTATCAGATTGTTAGATGATACAATATTGGCTAGCTCTGTGTTATAATATAAAATCTCAATATTTTTATCTTTTGCCAACATCTTTATTAATTGGACAAAGTCAATTTTACTTCCAATACTTGATGAAAGAATATAATTAGGATTCTCTTCTTCCTTATCAATGTTCTGTAATTCTTTTCGCATTCGTATACCTTCAGCCTCGTTTACGAAATATTCCTTACGCAAAAAAGCTTCTCCCCACAAAACGCCAGTAACATAACGTTCTAATCGCCTATGAGCGATCTCAAACAAACTGAAAAAGTTGCTTAGATGTTTGAGTTTCTATTAGCCCTCCATCTCGACTAGAAACCTCTTTTAACTCATTAATATTATCAGTCAGAACATCAACCCGACCAAATAAATCTCTTGTTCCAAGGTAACGACTATGACCTTGCTGTGCCCTATAATCTAACCCCCAACTATCATCACCAGTATTACCAAATGGCATTATTCTAAATCCATTTCTAAATAGGAATATTGACCCATAATTTACAGGTTCTATACCCATTAATCGTGTGAAATTATTCTTTGCAGAACGATTTAGAAAATACAAGTTAATCTTTACATCCTCTAATTTCGCAAATTCAGTATTGTTTTTCACGTATTTTTGTATATATCTACACCTCGGTCAGAAATTGTTGTATAGATATAATTCTTATCAAGACGGACATCAATTTGAGTCGTCTTAAGTTTCAAGATTTGTGATATGCCATTTTTAAGAATACCATTTACAATATCTCGATCATGCCCACTATTATCTCTGACTCTCTTATCCTCATAAGTTTCTTTCTCACAAATAATCTCTATAATAAAATCATTTGTTTCTGATAATGGGTTTATTAGTTTCTAATGAACGCTTAAGATCAAGCAATCGTTTTCTATTCCATGGTAATTTTTCATCATTTAGATCTGATATTTTTAGAATAGTTCCAGTTTCGCTATTTAAAGGAAATATATGAGTTTTTTTTTCTTGAGAAATATGTTCAACGTCAATTTGGGCAAATTCTTTCTTTTGATCAACTTCAAAATCTGTCCAATCAACAATGATGGTTTCTATTGTATGTGAATTTTCGCTTTTTGTCGTTAAGGAAAGGTGCTTTCCTAAACGGTCACAAGAGAAACGCCCAATTCCTTTTGAGCCTGCATAATGACGTTTTATCTTATCTCGATAAGATTTTTGCTTAACATCATTACCTTCATCTTCTGTCCCATCTTTTTTTGCAGAATATCCTAAGAACAACCATTTGTTCTTCAAATCGTCAAAGGACATTCCCTTTCCATTGTCAGCTATAACGATCTCATTATCACTAAATTTAATTTCGACCTTAGTGGCATAGGCATCATATGAATTTTTTACCAACTCAAATATTGCCACATTGTCATTTGTTATAAGATCCTTTCCAACAAGGTCTTTTAACGCTGAACTAACTTTAAACTGCATTTGTTCCATTAGATCATAATTTTTAATACAGTACCCGCCAATTCTGCAAATAATGGAGGAATGGCATTACCTATTTGAGTATAACGGGGGACTTCAATTTTACGCATATTTCCACCCGTTGTATATTTCATTTTTATTTCATACCAATCTGGAAAAGATTGTATGCGTGCACACTCTCTAACAGTCATGATTCTAGGCTCACAATAATGCAAATAATCATCTGGATGTCCCGTTATAGTTGGAGAAATGGAGTTTTCATCCAGAATTGTTATGCTTCTTTGTTTAATATTCCACTTTATTCTTGCATCTCCATCTATTCGCTTGCCTCTTATACTATAATTGGCTAAAAGATTTCTAAAACATTCTATTTTTTCTATAGTATGTTTTGCAAAGCTATGACTGTCAGGAACATGTTGTTCTTCAGGATAAGTTCCTCTAAGCAAAATTTGATAGTTAGATTCTACACGACCATACAATCCTGATTTAAATCCTTTCCTATCAGGCGTAGGAATTTCTCCGTTTGATTGCAAAAGATCAGATATAGCATCTTTAAGCGTGGTCCTTGAGGATATGCCTTTAGACTGCAAAAAAACATCCTTTACTGACTCTAACAACGTTTCAAATAAGTCCGGAGAGCCTATCGTTTTTTTGGACACCGACTAAAATAAAAACGATTACGTCTTTTGAGGCACACCATATTTAGAAAAAAATCTATAATATGAGGTTTGACATTATACCCTAAACGCTTTTAAACTTTCAATAACCTTTTTGAGAGTATGGAATCGCATCCTCATTCTTTTTTTCTTATCAAATGCATAAGTAAATCCTTTGACATTCTCAAATAAAATTATCTTTGGACGAACCAACTTAATGAATTTAATATATGAAAAAACAAGATTATTCCGTATATCTTCTTCAACCCTTTTTCCAGCCATAGAGAAACCTTGGCAAGGAGGTCCTCCAGCGACCAAATCAACCGTTCCTCTTAGACTTTTTAATTGAGGAGTATATTTTTTTAACACTTCATTAATATCATGAGGTGTTTGAGGAAGCCAATCAGGCCAATTAAAATGTTTTTTATTATCTATCAGATTAGCTTTTAAAGTTGCAAATGCAAATGAATTCTTTTCTATAGCGAATAGACCATCCCAACCAGACTGGTATAGACCTAATGAAAGGCCACCACATCCGGCAAACAAATCAATGACGGTATACCTTTTTTCATTTATCATTTGCTGCATATAACATATAATATACCTAATTCAGAGATGCAAAGATAGCAAATAAATTTCAATTCAAGCGTCCCTATTGATGATATTTTATTTATCAATCGGTAATATCACATATACTGCAGCAAGAATCAAACAATTATATATGCTCAAACACCATTTAATAGTCTTTCCCTTTTCGTGTTTTTTTTAATTTTATAACCTATTCAGAGAGTAATATGTTTAGTATTATTGCTCTCTAAAAGAGATAACAATAGAAAAAATCCATCAGCGGCTATAAACCCAAAAGAAATAATCTTTGGTACTGATTGGTTAGCCTTCTTAGTCAACTGAACTTCATATTTTCCGCTTCGCACTTTTCTGATTGTCATAAAATCAAAATCAATCTTCTGAAGTTCGTCATTTTTACAATAGAACGTAGCACTATCACCATTAGAAAGTTTCACAATAGATTGTTCCTTTGATAAGATTTCTTTGGTTATTCGTTCTAACACTTTAGTATCATTCTTTCCAAAACTAAGCCTAAACTCATACATCGGATAATTATCTTTCTGAAAATGGAAATGAGCTACCGGGTGTGCAGTAGATAGTTCTACGTGTCTGCAACAATATCTGGTATTTTGCTTCCATCATCTTTAGGACAAGAAAGCATCAAAAACTACTACTGCTATCAATAGCGAGAACTTTTCTTTTATCATAGCAATACTTTTTAGGTTAAGTGAATATTTAGTAAAGAATGTAGATACCGAATAATGTATAACACTTAAAGTGGAATCGTTCTGAATCCTTTATAAAAATTAAATGGTCCTTGTATGTTCTAACACAGTATGTCGTTTAAAAAACATTTCCCAATAAAAACAATTTTGCTATCACTACTGTCACCCTAATTCATTAGCTAACTTGCTATGTAACAGTAGGATTATATAAAATGTTAAATGTGACAGCAAAATGAAATTAAAACTATTCGTGTAATAGCGTGTATGATTTTCTACTTACATTTAGCAGACTTTATCACGCTATTACACAAAGACGCCCTAAATAATCCCCATCAAACGGAGAACCGTTGGAGTAAGCAGGGCAGTGAAAATACCATTTAGCGTAATACCTAAACTCGCAAAAGCACCATACTTACTGCTATATGCCATTGCGGTTGATGCACCCACAGCATGAGAAGCTGCTCCCATAGATAGTCCTTGAGCAATAGGACTCTTCACATGGCCGATTGTCAATGCTTTGAAACCTACCAACGCACCAATAATACCAGTGATGACCACCACGGCTGCCGTAAGAGAAGGAATACCGCCAAGACTCTGTGTCACCTCCATTGCAATAGGTGTTGTGACAGATTTACTTGCCAAAGACAGTATGATGAACTTCGGAGCATGAAAGTATTGCGCAACCAAAACAACACTCACGATACCTACCAAGCAACCTACAAGCTGAGAGAGGACTATCGGGAGCCATAAACGCTTTATCGCATCAAGCTGAAGATAAAGCGGTACGCCTAAGGCAACAACGGCTGGCTTGAGCCAGAAGTCAATAAGTTGTGCATCTTGTTTATAAACCTCAAAAGGAACACCCGTCACCTTGAGGTAAACAATGAGAAGTATTATTGCTATCAGAATAGGATTGAGTAGCATCCAACCTGTACGCTGCTGCAGTCGTCTAACATAAAAGAAAGCTGCAAAAGTCAATGCGAGAATAACGTACTGATTGGAGAAGATGTCCTTACCATCCTGTATTAGGTCAATGGTTTGACCAATCGTATCATTCCATGAACCCATTATTCTTCCTCCTGATTATTTATACCATCCTGACCATGTAACGCCTTATCCATAACGATACGTTCGGACTCTTCAATGGCTTCAGCCTCCTCTGCCTCCTCCAAAGCCTTTTTCAGCTTCGCTGCATGAGAACGATGATGAAGCAAGTCAAGCGCCATCAACCGACGTTCAAACTTAATGACGAGTTGGTGCATGTGTCCAGTGACAACCAATACTAAGACCGTACTGACAACTGTTGCCATCATTATCGAAAGCCAGTAATCCTTGATAACTTTGAGATAGAGTATTAAAGCCACCCCAGGCGGTACAAAGAAGAAACCAAGATTGGATATTAAAAGCTGTGAAAGGCGTTCTACCCAACCTAACTTTACCCATCCCAACTTCAAAAGAAGTGTAAGGATAAGCATACCAATAATACTGGACGGCAGTTTGATTCCTGTTGCCCAAACAATCACCTCTCCTAATGCTAAGCATCCGAAGATTACAAAGAATTGTATTGCCATGTATAAAAATTATTATTCAATACGACCATCAAAAATGATGAATTGAATAGTTATCGCTTTATAAGTGGGTGCAAAGTTATACTTTTTTTGAGTATCACGTATCGAAATTCCCTTTTTTTATACTTAAAAAAGAACTATTCTCTGATATTTATCAAATGGTTAACCCTCGTAATCGGAAATTTTATGTAAGTTTGCAAGTGATAATATGCTATATAACGTTCGTAATGACAGAGACAGACAATAATTTATACGATAAGAAACTACGCCTTACTATCAGATTTAGTAGGAACAACATGGCTCTTGCCGTGGGCGACCCGCAGGAGAATGGTACACTCGTTTATGAGCCATACGACATGAATATGGGTATCTCTATTGCTGCTAATCTGCGTGAAGCATTCAAAGTTTCGGAATTACTGCAGAGTGGATACAAACGCTTATTAGCAACCATTGACACCCCTGTCATGCTGATGCCTACAGACGACTTTGGTACACAGGACATTGAAACACTTTATCATCACACCTTCAAGAGGCAAGGTAATGAGGAAATTCTATCGAGTATCCTTCCTGATCTGAACGCTGTTGCTGTCTTTGCGATTAACAAAGACCTCAAACTTGTTATCGATGACCATTTCAATGATATCCGTTTACAACCGCTAATGCAGTCGGTATGGACCCATCTCTATCGTCGCTCATACGCCGGACCACGCAGGAAACTCTATGCTTACTTCCACGACAAGCGCATGGAGGTGTTTAGTTTCCAACAAAACAGGTTCCGTTTCAGCAATTCATATGAGGTCACAAACGAACATGATGCCTTGTATTTCCTTCTTTAATATATGGAAGCTAACAGGAATGGATACCGAGAAAGACGAGCTATACCTTGTAGGTGGCCTTCCTTATCAAGAGTGGCTCTTGAAGAAAGCTAAGGAACATCTAAAGTTCTGTAGAGTCCTTGATCAGGAGGTCTACTTCAATAATAGTCAACTGGCTAAGCGTACTGAGATTCCTTACGACATGAAGACTATCTATCTGGAATAGAAGAAATAGAGAAAGATTAAGGTATCGAATAAGTTAAACCACTCACATCTTCGATAAAAGACTAATGTCTTAACTCCATTTCACTCCTTAACTCCTTAACTCCATATCACCCCCCTAAAAAAGAAACTATGCGAATTATAACAGGAAAATATAAAGGCAGACATTTTGATATCCCACGTACCTTTAAGGCACGCCCTACAACAGACTTTGCTAAAGAAAACATCTTTAATGTTATCAATGCTTACGTGGATTGGGAGGAAACAACAGCGCTCGACCTCTTTGCTGGTACGGGTAGTATATCCTTAGAACTCTTATCACGTGGTTGTCGTGAGGTAATTAGCGTAGAGAAAGACCGTGACCATGCTCGCTTTATCAGTCAATGTATGGAGAAACTTGGCACTGAAGACCATATATTAATCAAAGGTGATGTGTTCCGTTTCTTAAAAAGTTGCCATCAGAAGTTCGACCTTATCTTTGCTGACCCACCCTACGCTCTGCCCGAACTGCAGACTATCCCTGACCTTATCTTCCAATATGACTTATTAAAAGAAGATGGCCTCCTTGTCTTCGAACATGGTAAGAACAATGATTTCTCCGCTCATCCCCACTTCATAGAACACCGAAGCTATGGTAGCGTGAACTTTACTTTGTTTAGAGCTAAGCCTTAAATCTTCCATACATCAGAGCAAAGTTTTCAACGAACAAAAACTTGCCCCATGACACCAACCATGGTGCCAGGGGCAAGAAACGAAAATTAAATTACCGATGTATCGTCATTGATATCACATCAATGGATTCCCGCTGGAAACATAATTAAAACTAAATTAATCAATTCAGTATTATTAAAACCGAACTTTTTTTCTTTCTAATAGGCCCTATTGGCCTCATTAGGCTCATAAGCCCAATATCCTTTCCTATCCTTGGCCAGCTACTGGACCACTTCCTCCTTCATTCTTTTTCTTATCCTCCTTTTTCTTGTCTTTGTCTGCTTCCTCCTTCTTCCTCACTGACTCGTAGGAGTTTGCGGCAAGCTCACTCTTCAATTCTATTCCTGGCGTAAAGACCACGCGCGGCTTAATCGTCTCGGTTTTAAAGGCCTTTTCCGTTGCAGCACCCTCGCTTGACAGTGTCAGGCGCATCGTGCCAAATTCCCCTAACTGCACGCTAAAGCCGTCACGAAGATAATGAGGCAGACAATCCATAAAGTTCGACAGTACGTTCTCAATGTCACCACGAGTCAGCGAAGAACGCCCCGCAATGTCATGCGCAATATCCCGCAAGGTCTTCTTTCCCACGTTCACAGGACTTGCATAAAACTTTCCAGGACCTGTCTTGGTGCCTGGTTTTCTTCTTTCAATCAATTTGATCTTCATTGTGTTTAAGATTTTATTAGTTATTACTTACTTCTGCTGCACTTTGCAGCAACACTTTTTTCATTAGTTCCGTTTCTTATACCGAGCATAATTAAGCTTAAGTAAAAGCGTGTTTATTCACTATTCAAAAGAAACAAAAACCTCCACAAAGCTTGGAAAATCCGCACGATGCGGAGGCTTAAAAACACATATTAGGTCAGAGTAAAATTTCTAACGGGTCGGAAGAAAATTTCTAACCCGTTAGAAATTTCTCGCTAACCCGTTCCCCGTAAATTTCTAACGGGTTAGAAATTTTCTTGCAACGGGTTAGATTTTTCCTTATCTCTCACCCTCCTTTATCCCGTTAGGCACTCCCTCCCCTTCGGGGAGGGTCGGGGTGGGGTTTCTTAAGCACTACGCTCGTAAGCCTTCCAGAAAAGACCTTCACGATGAAGATAAATCTTAATATCTTCACTTTCCTCTAATGCAAGTATCGAAGATAATTTCATATTGTTGTCGACAATTGTTTTGTCTTTTTGTTTTGATTATTTTTTCGTCGACCGCCTTGCGGCGGTTCTTTAAGTGTCGCCTTTTAGAGGGCGACACCTGTAAAAGGGCAAGCGCACAGACTATTCGAACCCGCCGACCCTGAGCCCGAGGTAGCGGGAGTCGTAGATCACGCTGACAAGACCATAGCGAATGAGCAGGCTGTACGCGCGCCTAGCGCCCCATACGATCTCAATCGAGTAAGCACTTGACGACCAATAGCAGCCCATGTAGCCAACACTGCTCAGCCGACCAGAGTCGTACCAACCCAAGGCGGGCAGGTAGAAATAATTACCAGCTTCGGCTGCTGAAGGGAGAGTGAGAGATGCGGACCAGTCTTGATGTTTTTCATTTGTTCTCCAATCAGTTCCGTCTTCTGCAGTGTTAGGGTTAAATCCGCTTATGTTCGCCTTCTTCTTAAACCACATACCACCTTTATATAAGTGACCCATTGTTGTCCATAATTCGTCTGCGTCCCAACGTGGTTCGCCCTTTGCAGCGTACCAGGTCATCTCGTTAACGTTGGGAAGGTCTTTACATGATGTGTGAATTGCTGGATTACTTACGCCATAACCTGGGTAACTCTCGTTGTACCAACGAGACACATCACTGTTACTCTGGGGATAATTTGAGGAACTGTTGTAGTTTAGTGTTGGCTGACCTGTGTTTCCTGACAAGTGCCTTGTCCATTCGTAACCATACCAATATTGCTGCTGGGCATCCCACATATAATAATGGTCGCCGTCGTAGTTCTTTACGTCAAGATTAGCAGTAATGTTGTAATACTTGTTCTGGTCATAGGTTGCTGATGATAATGTCTTGGTTATAGTTCCCTCAACACCTGTTGCAACGTCCTTAACCCAATACCGTATCTTTAGTATATGCGTACCTGGCTTTATTACGACGTATGCACCGTTGGTTGCTGCGCTGGTAGCATTATTTTTTAAGGGGAAACCGTTAGCGTATGTTCCGCTACCACCTGTTGAAACAATAATCTGTTTGCCTGTCCCTGTTCCTGTTAGTTCGCCTGTTGTTGGGTCGAGCGTATAAGTACTGGTAATGTCGTTGTCTGAGTTTACTTCTACCTTGGTCAAGTAGCATCCCTGTAAAGCGGTGTTGCTGGTACGTGGCAAGAAGAGAAGGTAAGCTGCCTTGTGGTCGAGTGTGAAAGCAAATCCATTCTTTACATTTGACCATGCAGCATCTGCCATGCCGCAATCGCCTGATGCACCAAAGTGGGTGGTCGTGTTTGGCTCTGCCTGACTTTGGCTCGCAGCGATTGAAACTTGATCCTTATTGCCATTCTGTCCAGGGTAATAAACTTTATAGGTGCTGCTTTTAGTAAACTTACCAGGTACCTTAAACTCAAAGCTGGCTGTCTTTTCTGTTGGAGCATTGCTACTTTGCCGCCATACACCATTATCGTCTTTAACCCAAATCTTGTCGCCAGACTCCCAATAGAACGTACCATTGCTTTCCATTGATGTACGGGTTGTTGGGTCGCCTGTTGAGAAAGTTGTTAGGTTTGCATCGTAATCTTTGCCATTTGGGTTCTGCGCTATTTCTTCATTGGCACAAGAAGCAAAAGCCAAGGTGATACCAAATGCGAGTGCCAAAGACTTTAAACGTGATGCGAATGAATGTTGTCTCATTGTTTTCTTCATTTTTCGTTGTTCTTTTAGTTTAATATTCTCTGTTAGTCTTTCCATGCTGGAGTTTCTTCCTCGTCTTCTTCCTCGACTTCGTCCATCCAATCAAATGCCTTCTTTGCATCTCCTGATGTACCACCTGGTTGTGCAGGGTTATGCTGACCCGGGTAAGACGTATCCATCAAACAAGTGGTTTCACTTACCTGAACTATTTCACACTTTGGTGCAGAATAGTTCTTCTTTTGTTTCTTTTTCTCCATTGTTTTATCAATTAAAATAGTTATTATTTCGTGCTTAATTTCTTTTTATTTCGTTTACGTAGGGACACAAAAAAGCGAACAAAGGAAACTCCGAAAAGTCCTTTGTTTACAGGGGTTGCACGGCACGCCTCGCGCGCGTATGCGTGAAGAAAAAAGTGGGGAGATTAGGCCTGGCCTATATGAGAGAGAGAGAGAGAGAGAGAGAGAGAGAGTACAAAATTATTTGGAACTACCAAATAATTTGCGATATTTTTTTCGTCTTTCTTCGTTAAAGAAACTAATGCAGCACAAAGCGTGTCTGCGCCTTTATTTCCTGATAAGGTGCAAACTTTTGCTGAATTAATATTCTTTATGACTCTCATCGTTATTGCGAGTTAATTTTAATTTAACTGGGCGCAAAGGTAGTGAGAATATATGAAACAAACAAGAAATTAGCTAAAAAATATAAAAACAAATATTTCTCCTAATTCTATATACCGCCTCCGTAGTCGAAAACAAATCAGCAACAGTATTTATTTATAAGAGAGCTATCGGCTTAATCTTTCATTGACCAAAGAACATAGTAGAATAATTTGAAGAAGAGAAATTCAGCTTAGTTCCTTCATCGGTTTATCCGTATAAATTCTGCGTTTCCTTCTCCTATATCATAAAGAAGGCTTTAAGGTTTCTTACCTTTATAACAATGGACTCAAGAGCCTTATTATTGATTCCCACAAACGCTGTAGGAAGGAACGGTGCGTAAGGTTTCGTACATCCTCCAGAGCAACACTCTCCTCTTGATCCCTTAGGAAGATAGCTTTCACTTGTAGCGCTATCTCTTTGTCATAGAAGAAGGCGTTTGCCTCAAAATCGTTCTCAAAGCTACGGAAATCGACGTTAGTAGAACCGATAGTAGCCATACTATCATCGGCAACAAGGAGTTTTGAATGGTTAAAGCCAGCCTTATATAAATAGACCTTCACCCCTGCCTTCACCGTAGCCAAGACGTATGTGCGTGAAGCCCACTCCACTATCTTTGTGTCTGTCTCGTATGGAACCATCAATCTGACGTCTACTCCCGACAGAGCGGCAGTACGCATCGCAAAGAGAATAGGGTCGGTAGGTAGGAAATAAGGTGTTTCCATATAGACATATCGCTTCGCACTGGCAAGCACCCTTACGTAACCTTGCTCAATCTCAGGCCATAAACTTGTAGGACTACTGGTTACTATCTGAATAAGACTGTCATTCTCCGCAACCTTACTAACAGGATAATAAACATGGTCGGTTATCAACTCACGACTCACAAAGAACCAATCTACCAAGAAGGCACGTTGCAAACCATATACCGCCGCACCCGTTATCTTAACATGCGTATCACGCCAAGCCAATTTCTTTATCCCTTTCACATAGCGATTGGCAATATTCATACCACCGATAAAACCCACTTCACCATCAATGACACATATCTTACGATGATTACGATAGTTCACCTTACTGGTAAAGATTGGGAAACGTACAGGCATGAAGGCATATACTTCTATACCCTCGGCACGCATACGATCAAAGAAACGATTCTTTGTTTTCCAAGAACCCACATCATCATAGATGACACGCACCTCAACTCCTTGTCGTGCTTTATCAATCAAAGCATCAGCAACAATCTGCCCCAAGGGGTCACTGGCAATAATAAAAGTATCTAAATGAATATGATGTTCCGCCTTACCAATCTCCATTAACAAAGAAGGAAAGAACTCGTATCCAGAAGTATAAATCTCTGTTTCGTTATTCTTAAATGGTAAGACCCAATTCTGATTCATAAAGAGGTTGATGAGTTCTCGATACTCATTAGGCAGATGAAGACGCTTCTGTTCTACAAACTCCAACATGGAATGCTTGGTCAATTGGTCCATACTATACTGCCATATCTTACGCTCCTTACGTGTAGTCTGACCGAAGAAGAAGTAAAGAATGATACCTAACATTGGGATAAACGTCAGCACCAACATCCAAGCCATTGTCTTGGCTGGCTGTCGGTTATCCATCAATACGCGTACCATCACCATAATGATGACAACAACGTAGACTGCTAAGAATGCCCAATGAACATAAATCATCTTTCCCCTCCTTTTCTTATCATTCTATCTTGGGAGTATTCTCCCGTTCTCTCCCCTCTTCTTTCTCTTTCTCCTTCTCCCTCAACTGTTGTATATGAGCCAACTGGCTTAAAGCAAACTCCTTGTTTTCAGGTGAAACAAGCATGTTACGCAAAAAATCTTCAGCCTCATCCAACTGCATAGTCTTAATTAGCATATAAGCTTTTCGGCGTTGTAGGAAGTTTAAGAACGACCGAGGAAAAGGATTCTCACCCTCTTCGTAATCGTTTTCTATCTCCACATATCTATCAATCTGCTCACCTATCTGCATAAACGTACGGAAGTCTCCCATATTAACCAGGCAATTCACGTATGTCTCTATTTGTTCAATACTATTTGATTGAGCACTATATGCAAGGTAGTAATGGGCCCGCTCATACTGATGTAACGCATTATAGCAGAAACCCACCCAGAAAGCAACATCAAAGAAAGTCTCCCGTTCTCTCTTCTTTAGCTTATGGAAATCAAGTTGAAGACGCTTATAAGCATTCTCTAAATAAGACACTGCTTCATAGTAACGCTTCTGTCGATAGAGTACCTTACCCCGATAGATATACTCAGCAGTATTAATATTAACAATGTTAGCTATCAGCAACTGCTCATCCGTTAGTTGTTTCTGTTCGCCATTAGCCATTTTACTCTTCGCTTCCTTCCACATATAGACAAATTCATCATGGAACTGTTTAGCTGAACGGAGGTCGTAAGCCAACAAAACAGAGCGCGACTGCACCTCTGTCTCCTGTGAATGGAATGATATATCAGCAGATATATTCAATGGGAGAAGCGTTGCGACAACTTGATAGTAGAGTATGCTCTCACAGCTATCAGCCTGCTGAAGACTAAACATCATGTGCCGACGCTTTGTAGGATGAGACGGAAGAAAGAACACAAGGTCGAGCATTACCTTCTGACGAACAAAGCTGTTATCAGCTATCAACGCATCTGACAAGTTATAATTCGCAATAGCAGTACTGTCATCAAGGCACATCACCTTATCTGTCACTATCGTCAACTCTGAAAAGACAGCATCCGCCATACCAAACGCCCGTACCATCCACTGGCCTAACGTAGCAGCTGTCGTCTCATCATGTCGCCATCCAGGAGCTGTCTCTTGTGTCATCAACTCCAATTCTCTCAATAGAAAGAGCTCACGTCCAGCGTCTTTCAGCGTCCGCTCTACGTCCGCCGTTCCTATATTCCTTGCGTCACTCCTCACCTCATTGAAGTTTCTTATAAACGCATTCTGCCATGCGAAACAGTTTTGCATAGCCAATGACAATATATCCTTAGCCCGATATTGGTCTAAAAGAAGTGTCGTCATGATGTGTAGGTCTATGACATTCGTTTCCTCATTGACTGAGTAAGCAAAGCGAGGACCATCAGAATTGATATTAAACTGGTTGCACACATGACGTACAAGATTAATTTCTTCCACCTTCGCCTCGCCAAATAGAGGAAAGACAACTCTATCTGTGGATGCTGAGCAGAGATGAATAAACCAAAGTGACCGCTCTGGAAGTCAAAGCGAACGATTATATCGTTACCATCTTTCTGCCAGTTACCCGTACAGTTAAGCGACCTAAGGGCTTCTTTTATAATTCTCTTATTCTCGCTGACGTCAAGGTTTGACAGCTGAAGCGACGGTTTGAACAAATCTCTAAACATATTCATCATGCCAGAATATTACTACCTGTTTTCTTTGCCAAGCTACTACGAAGACTCTGAATCTTCATTATCTCTTCTATTATCTCTTGCATCTCTTTCGGGTCTTTCACTTGTTTTAGTCGTGCATTCAGTTCTTTCAAACGAGATGACACATACTCAAGACGTAAGTCAGCAACGAGGTGTAAGACACGATCACGCAATGTTTGTTCCGTTTCTTTCACTTGCAGACTCTCTGCGAGTTGGAAACGGTCTACGCTCAATCTCACTGCAACAGATGCGATATTGATATCTGCATGCTGTGTGAAATACTCTTCAGCCTTGAACCCTTCTTCACCACAATGCTCTACAGCCTCCTGCAGTATCTTAGTATAAAGTTCATTTGAGAAACCAAGATTATCGCTTCCAAGGTCATAAGCAATATATTGTGCTACGGTCAGGTTATATGTCTGTCCGCTATTCTCATCTTTCACATCACGGAAGATAACCTTCTCACCATCCCTAACAACAGCCTGAATGAGCATTTGTTCTACCTTTGATGCTGACTGATTAGACGTCATAGCCTGCGCCTCCTCACGCTGTTCTTCTATGACTGCGGCCCGATGTTGCTGCTGTTCGCGTGTCTGCTGTTCCCGATTAGAATAGATATTACGGTTCATCTGTTCCATCAGTGTACGCTCTGACACGCCCGTACGATTCGCACACTCACGTATATAGGTGTCACGAAGTATTGGGTCTTTGATTACAGAGATGCTCTGAACGATAGACCCGACAGCCTCTGAACGCTTGATAGGGTCGGTGACTCCTTTCAAGAGTACGTTAATTTTAAAGACAATGAAGTCTGTCTGATTTTCTTCTATATATTTTCTGAAATCCTCCGCACTGTAACTACGTGCAAACTCGTCTGGGTCCTTACCATCAGGAAGCAGCAATACCTTCACATTCATAGCCTCGGCTAAAAGCATATCTGTTCCTCGTAAGGCTGCATGCTGGCCTGCCTCATCTCCATCATAGAGTAGAACAATATTAGACGTGAAGCGATGAAGAAGGCGTATCTGATGTACTGAGAGTGCCGTACCACTATTGGCAACAACATTCTCAATGCCACACTGGTGCATAGAGACAACGTCCGTATATCCCTCCACCATATAAACAAGGTCGTGCTTAGCTATAGCTTTCTTTGCTTGGAAGATACCATAGAGTTCTCTCTCTCTTTATGATAGATAACGCTATCGGGAGAATTGACATACTTCTGACTAACGCCCTTCGTACGAGAATCCAGTAGACGACCACCAAAGGCTGTCACCTTACCGCTCACACTCACCCATGGGAACATCACACGCCCATTGAAACGGTCGATAAGTTCTCCATTCTCACGTTCGAAGCAAAGACCTGTCTTTATAAGAAAATCTCTTTGGAAACCTGCCTTTAAGGCTGCATCAGCAAAAGCATGACGACTTGAAAGACAGAAACCTAACTGAAACTTACGAATGATATCATCTCTAAAACCACGGCTACGGAAATACTGCATACCAATAGCCATACCATCAACATCGTTGTGCAAGATATCATCAAAGTACTTTGCAGCCCACTCATTGACCAAGAACATTGATTCTCGTTCGTTCTCCTGTTGCTTTTCTTCACTCGTTAGTTCACGTTCATGCACCTCAATATGATACTTATTCGCAAGCCACTTAAGGGCTTCTGGATAAGTCAACTGCTCATGTTCCATGATAAACTTCACCACATTCCCTGCTGCACCACATGAGAAGCATTTGTAAACACCTTTCACTGGACTGACGGAGAAAGATGGTGTACGGTCATCATGAAAAGGACACAAACCTTTATAGCTTGTTCCCGTCTTGCGTAAAGATACGAAATCGCTGATTACTTCAACGATGTTCGACGCATTCATAATCCTATCTACTGTCGGTCTATCTATCATTATGCTACAAAGATAACACAAACCAATGAGATAGCAAAGTTAGAACAAGAAAAAGATAGATACCTCCTACAAGAAAGCCTTGACATAAACAGTCGACATCTATACCAAGATTTGATAAAATTCTCACACTGGATTCAATAAACGTTATATTCTTTCTTCACATCCTGCAGCAATTCCTCTTGTCTTCTTTCTTTTTTGCTCATAATAATCTTCATTGCAAAAGGTTGAGGCAATAAAAGAAATTCTGTTTCTTCACCCACCTCGTTTTTCAGATAAGGTTGTGCCTCATAAATAGAGGTAACATTATAAATTTCAACACCTTTTTTCTTCTTTCCGTCAAACTCTTCTTGAATATAATTAGAATAGCGACAACTACTTAGATAAAAGGAGTTATCCAATGAGCGATACTCTGCCTCAACATCAATCTGCCAGTCCTTATATTGATGTCCGTATATAGCATTGATTGTTGAGCGCACAAGTGCATTAGTACGGTGCTGCACATTATAAGCCAACCCCGTAGAACGTTTTGCTCTGAGGATGACATTTTGTAGGGTATCTATACATAAATAGCCCGAATCTGTCCAATCTTTTTTTGACTTGAATAGGAGTCTTACCACATTGACACCCAAGCTTTCAGACTCATTATCCACATAGAACCTATGTTCCTTCACAAACTTCTCATCCATATCAGAAACAAAGTCATGATAAAGCGTGTTTTTAAGGTTACTATAGTCACAACCTGCTGACTTATCCTTAAAGGTGATAACATTCTCCAAAGGAGAGATTTCAAAGAGTTCCTTCTTTCTTATCAGTCCCTTACTCAAAAAGCGATATAACACCGTATCGCCCACATTCTGTGTCTGATACTCATATCTTAGAACTCCATTACTTCCATACTTCTTTGCTTTCGTCTTTACAAATTCCATCAACATGGGTTTAATCCATGCTGGCTCGCCCGCAGGACTCACGACAACTTCCGAAAGCAACTGCATACTTTGCTCCATAAACAGTGTATCAGACAATACTTTCACGCTTTCTTTCTGATAGTTTATATGCGAGATCATCAGATTATCAAAAGCAAAATCCACAACAACTCTCCCCTGTTGGTCGCTAAACGTACTCCTCACTTTCCCCATGTAGATGGTATATACACTTGCTCTGCTCACTGGGATATTATTTGCTTTATCCCAAATAACGAACGTCTTCTGCGCAAATGAAATCACAGAAAGACATAAAAAAACAATGCTAACGATAGTACGTTTATTCATTTGCTATATTAACTTTATTAATTTGCAAAATTCTTTTATCTTCAAGGAACTGCAAGTATCAAAACTTCAAAAGGGTTAGAACTCACTACGCAAAGGTATGAAAAAAGAAAAGTACACACAATATTATCTTCTTATTTTAGGTAAATAATGTACTTATAAACATATTGTATCATAACTATACACGCCCTTCTTCATTATGATACATACAACTTCATGGAATTATTTTTCATGAAAAAAATATTTATCTTCATGAACAAAAAAATATTTCTGTTCATGAAAAATAATTCTTTCTGTTCACGTAAATAATTCTATATAGTACGAATATAACAAGATTGAAAAGGCTATAAAAGTGGATTCTGACAGAGATTTTCCATTAAAATTAAGGGTTTTTAAATAGTAAAGGAAATATTATCATCCATCAACCTCCGCATCATTTCTATGCTATACACTTAAGTTCAAATCGGTTATTAGAGCTTTACTTCCGCAAAACAAATGAGGGTACAACTCTCTTAAACTACAACACTTCCTCTAACTCCAACAAAACAGCTCATAGGATAGCTCCGAACAAACCTAAACACAGTTAAGCGGTTTTTGTGCAACTTTTTTGTTTATGTTGCAAAAAAGCTGTACTTTTGCCCCCAACCAAAGCTATTGAATATTAAATAACACATTATTATATTTATGAGTTTGAAAATTGTAGTACTTGCGAAGCAGGTACCTGACACAAGAAACGTGGGTAAAGATGCCATGACAGCAGAGGGAACAGTAAACCGTGCCGCCCTGCCTGCCATCTTCAACCCAGAAGACCTAAACGCTCTGGAGCAAGCGCTAAGACTAAAAGAACAAAATCCTGGCTCTACTGTAGGCATATTAACCATGGGACCTCCACGTGCTGGAGAGATTATCCGACAGGGTCTCTATCGTGGTGCTGACACTGGTTGGCTACTTACCGACCGTAAGTTTGCTGGTGCTGACACTCTCGCTACATCTTACGCATTGGCTACAGCCATCAAGAAAATCGGTGATGTAGATATTATCATTGGTGGTCGCCAAGCGATTGACGGTGATACAGCACAGGTAGGACCTCAGGTTGCACAGAAGTTAGGCCTAAATCAAGTTACTTACGCAGAGGAAATCCTGAAGATAGAGGATGGTAAAGCAACTATCCGCCGCCATATTGATGGTGGTGTAGAGACTGTCGTAGCACCATTGCCAGTGCTCATTACCGTGAACGGCACTGCTGCTCCTGCCCGTCCTTGCAATGCTAAGCTTGTCATGAAGTACAAGTATGCTACCTGTCCGATGGAGCGCAAGGGCGATGAACCTTGGGCACAACTCTACGAGGAGCGTCCTTATCTCACACTGAACCAGTGGTCAGTTGCCGATGTCAACGGTGATGAGGCACAGTGTGGTTTAAGTGGTTCACTACAAAGGTCAAGACTGTGCAGAATATTGTATTCCAAGCTAAGGAGAGTAAGACGCTCACAGGCTCAGACGAGGACGTAGAAGGACTCATCAAAGAACTGTTAGGAGAGAAGATTATTGGTTAAAAAACGACAGAACAACTAACCAACAAAACAAGCGACTGGCCCATCCCCTCCCCCAGAGGGAGGGGCGTAGAATGTCCTGATGCTTTATATTAGCTATAGACATCATAAGGGAAAGAAAATTTATGAACAACCTTCTAATAAGCCAGTTACCCTACAGCAAGTGACACATTTCACTCCCCTCCCTTTGGGGGAGGGGTAAGGGGGAGGGGCCAGTTGGAGCCACTTAGGCCTGTTAGTTGGATTAGTACTTGGTCGAACATTTGATTTATGAACAACGTATTTGTATATTGCGAAATAGAGGAAACCACCGTACAGGAGGTTTCACAGGAGCTGTTGACCAAGGGTCGCAAGCTCGCAAATGAGTTAGGTGTGGAACTCCATGCCATCGCTGCCGGTAGTGGTATTAAGGGAAAGGTAGAAGACCAAATCCTGCCATACGGCGTAGACAAACTCTTTGTCTTTGATGGTGAGGGGACTCTTCCCTTACACATCAGCACCACACACAGACATTCTTGTAAACCTCTTCACTGAGGAGAAACCACAGATTTGTTTGATGGGTGCCACTGTTATCGGTCGTGACCTCGGTCCACGTGTATCGTCATCCTTGACCAGTGGTCTTACTGCTGATTGTACTCAACTTGAGATAGGTGACTACGAAGATAAGAAAGCTGGCAAGCGTTATGAGAACCTTCTCTATCAGATTCGTCCTGCTTTCGGTGGTAACATCGTCGCTACTATCGTCAATCCTGACCACCGTCCACAGATGGCTACTGTACGCTCTGGCGTTATGCAGAAGGCTGTCTATGAGGGTAAGGCAAAGGGTGAGGTTGTCTATCCAGACGTAGCAAAGTATGTCCCAGAGGTTGACTATGTCGTAAAGGTTATCGACCGTCATGTCGAGCCAGCACAGAACAATTTAAAGGGTGCGCCAATCGTTATCGCTGGTGGCTACGGTGTTGGTTCTAAGGAAGGTTTCGACCTACTCTTTAAGTTGGCTAAAGAGCTTCATGGAGAGGTTGGTGCCAGTCGCGCAGCAGTTGATGCAGGATGGGTAGACCACGACCGTCAGATTGGTCAGACTGGTGTTACCGTCCATCCAAAAGTCTATATTGCATGCGGAATATCTGGCCAGATTCAGCATATAGCAGGTATGCAAGACAGTGGAATCATCATCTCTATCAACAACGATCCCGATGCTCCTATCAATGCCATAGCCGATTATGTCATCAATGGCACCGTTGAGGAGGTCGTTCCAAAGCTGATAAAGTATTATAAGCAGAATAGTAAGTAACAAAGAAGTGGCCCCTCCCCCTTGCCCCTCCCCGAAGGGGAGGGGAGTAAAATGCGAAAAGGGAATAAGAGGACTACTGTCGCTAAATACTCATTATCACAAGAGGCATAGCGTGTATAATCATTGACTAACTACCAACCTATGACTAAAGAAAATAGGAAGAAATGCACCTACAAGACAGCTTCACCTGACAGGTACCATATTCTAAAAGACTTTGCAAAGGAGAATCGAAACGAGATGACTTTGGCTGAAGAGGTTCTTTGGAAGGAATTAAAGGGTACAAGAGGCGACTGTCATTTCAGAAGACAGCATCCTATAGGTGACTTTATTGTAGACTTTGTATGTCTTTCACAGAACTTAGTCATAGAAGTAGATGGGACTTACCATAAGCAACCTCTACAAGAGGTAGACGATGAAACAAGAACAGAATACCTTAATGAGATGGGCTTTAATGTTCTTAGATTCACTAACGAAGAGATATACACGGACATTGACAATGTGATAGAACAAATAACCGAATTTATAAACAACGAATAAAAAGAGTCCCTAACCATAGGAAATAGTACATTCTACTCCCCTCCCTTTGGGGGAGGGGCAAGGGGGAAGGGCCACTCTTACATTTTTTATCATGGCAAATTATTATACTGACCACCCAGAAATAGCGTTTCACTTGGAGCATCCATTGATGAAACGCATCGTAGAACTGAAAGAGCGTAACTACGCTGATGCTTCTACACACGCTGACGCACCGGTAAACTATGAGGATGCTATCGAGAACTACAAGCGCATCTTGGATATCACTGGTGACATAACAGCAAATATCATTGCACCTAACTCTGAGGCTGTCGACCTTGAAGGTCCACACCTTATCGACAACCGTATGCACTATGCCAGCAAGACTTTGGAGAACATTGAGGCTACACGTCAGGCTGGATTGTGGGGTGTTTCTATGCCTCGCCGCTATGGTGGCCTGAACTTACCGAACGTAGTATTCTCTATGATGTCTGAGTTGATTGCTGCTGCCGATGCTGGTTTTCAGAACATCTGGTCGTTGCAGTCTTGTATCGACACACTCTATGAGTTTGGTAACGAGGAGCAGCAGCGCCAGAAGTATATTCCTCGTATCTGTGAGGGAGAGATGATGTCAATGGACCTCACCGAGCCTGATGCTGGTTCCGACCTTCAGCGTGTAATGCTCAAGGCTACCTTCGATGAGAAGGAGAACTGCTGGCGATTGAATGGCGTAAAACGTTTCATTACCAATGGCGACTCAGACATCCACCTCGTCCTTGCACGTTCAGAAGAGGGCACACGTGATGGTCGTGGTCTTTCAATGTTCATCTATGACAAGCGTGATGGCGGTGTTGACGTACGCCATATTGAGCATAAACTCGGTATCCATGGCTCTCCTACCTGCGAGCTTGTTTACAAGAATGCAAAGGCAGAGCTCTGTGGTAGCAGCCGAATGGGTCTTATCAAGTACGTAATGGCATTGATGAACGGTGCTCGTCTTGGTATTGCAGCACAGTCTGTCGGCCTTGAGCAGGAGGCTTACAACGAGGGATTGGCTTACGCTAAGGATCGTGCACAGTTCGGTAAGAAGATTGTCAACTTCCCAGCTGTCTATGATATGCTTCTCTCGTATGAAGGCGAAACTCGATGCTGGTCGTTCTCTCTTGTATCAGACAGCACGCTATGTTGATATCTACAAGGCATTGGAAGATATCGCACGTGACCAGAAGCTCACCCCTGAGGAGCGTCAGGAGATGAAGAAGTACAACCGTCTTGCTGATGCCTTCACACCATTGTCAAAGGGTATTAACTCTGAGTATGCTAACCAGACAGCCTACGACTCTATCTCTATCCACGGTGGTTCTGGTTTCATCATGGAGTATAAGTGTCAGCGTCTGTACCGTGATGCACGTATCTTCTCTATCTATGAGGGTACAACACAGCTGCAGGTTGTTGCGGCCGTACGCTACATCACCAACGGAACCTACCTCTCTATCATGAAGGAGATGCTTGAGGGCGAACTCTCTTGCGACTGCATGAAGGGTCTGCGCGACCGTGTTGCCAAACTTGTTCAGCTCTACGAAGAGGCTGTTGAGAAGGTTAACGCAAGCGAAAATCAGGATGTTCACGACTTCCTTGCACGCCGTCTTTACAACATGACAGCAGATATCATCGGTTCTCTCCTCCTCATCGAGGATGCTTCTAAAAGCACCAGAGCTCTTCAAGAAGTCTGCCCATGTCTTTGTTCGCATGGCTGAGGAAGAGGTTATCGGTCACGCTGCTACATCAAAGCCTTCAACCCAGAAGACCTCGAACAGTTCAAGGCTGTGGAGGAAGAGACGGAAGAAGCGTAATCCTTTCATTAGGATTAATACCATACAAAAGCAACTGAGCACTATGCTTGGTTGCTTTTTTTCGTTACTGAATTAGCGCTGATAATATTCGTCCATGGCCCTTCTTCACCCCACTAAAGCTATTGACAACAACAAAGCCGATAGGCCGAGCGAGGGAGGAAATACTGAAATAATTATAAATCTTGGTGGTTATCTGCTTATTTATACCTACCTTTGTCACACACATTAAAAAGGAGAAACAAGATGAAGAGATATTTTCAAGCAAGTATGTTGCTGATGGGCTTATTGCTCATTCAGTCGACAAAGGCATCTGCACAATGCCCTATCAAGGAGCAGATAATGAATGGTGACGATGGAGGTGAGGGCTTAGAGAAGGCTAACCGAGAACGGGATAAGACTCCGGTCAGCCACACGCTGATTATCTTCTTCGACAAGAAGACGGGTAGCAAACCACTCTTAAAAGCCATCAAGAAACAGGGCTGCACCCTACTCTACAAATACAAGGAGTTCAGTGGGGTTGCTGTTAAGGTTGACGAGAAGCACGACGTTGATAAGGCTATCGCTGATTTCAAGAAAGTAAAAGGTGTGACAAGTGTCAACAAAGACGGTATCATGCAAATACAGTAACTGCCCCTATCCTAAAACTAAAAGTCAAGCCATAATGTGAGTAGCATTGTGGCTTATTTTTTCCACCTCAAATGCGATGTCAGTTCGCTCAAAACTGGTAGCAACAAAACCTACTTTTATAAGCAAGAAATAACCCCTTATACTACGAAAAAAGTTTTATTTTTAGTTGCTGTCACATTTAACATTTCACGCAACCACACTATCATCCAATAAGTTAAGAGCCGAACTTGCATGACAGAAATGACAGGAAAATTATTTTTCAAGGATTTCCTTATCCTTAAAGAACAATTGATTCAGCACCTTAAAAACAGCTTCACACCGACACCACAGCTAACCATTCCACGATAAAACTGTAGAAAGTAAGGTAGAGGCACTTGTATAACCAAGCCACCACAACCCTACTCTCCACACTTATTCCTTACCGGCTCATTGTCAGTATAAGTTCTTTTCCTTTCTCTAAGTTTACAGTTCCGCTATAAATCTGGTTGTCTTTGTTTATCTGTTTATCGGCGGTAGTGTGATAAACCTCCAACTGGTAGTTGCCAGAAGGGATATTATTTATCTTGAAATCAACATCATAGCGACAGATACAGTTTGTCATCATGTCCTTATCGGGATACAGGATGAGAACAATCTTACCCTCACTGCTGCTTGCTCCTACATGGAACAGGTCGATAGCACAGTTATCCATGACGTCTGCAAAACGTGCCGTGACAGTATTCTCTTTACCGAGCAAGAGGTGCAACACAGACCGCTGCCCTATGAAATGATTATAGTAATCAGGCCGAGACTCCATCAGAGAGGCTGAGGCTTTGCAGCCAGACGATTTTACATCACTTATACCAACATTCCCAACAACTGCGTTCTCCGTCGTACATGACAACATCAGCACTGATAGGCAGCACATAGCCAGACAGTTAATAGGTTTCCAATATTTCATACGTATATCTATTTATAGGGTTAGTTAACACAAAAGATTCTTTGCAAATATAGTGTTTTATTTTGTAGAATACAACTCTTTTCTTGCAAAATAACCTGCATCATCTTATTTTAACACCCAAGCTGTTAGCCGCAGCCACCATCGTCCTATCTCTACACAGACCGTGTTTTATCTTCAACGATACGGAAAGTTCGTTCCTCTGGGAGTGGTTCTATCACATATACCGCACCTGCTCGGAAATTAAAATTCATCTCTTTTTTATAAAGTTCGTTACTCATATTGCGCTTTGAAAGAATACGCTCCTCATAGAATACGAACTCCACTCGGTGTCTTCCTGCGGTCAGGAAGCTACCATCAAACCATGAGAAACTTACGCCACGACCATAATTGATATCATCAATCTTGGCTATTGACACCATCATGTTCTTAGCACCTTCATTCCATGAGGGGAAGAACAATCGGCAATGTTGGGGATTACGACGGAGCCAAGCACTTTTCTCTATACGAAAAATAGCGACTATCGCCACGCTTATCAGAACTATCATAGCAACAGGTACATAGACAAACAACCCCCTTTCATAGAGTAAATCAAATCCAATACCAGGAAAGGCTAAACCCATGGGTATGCCGAAGAATGCTATTATAGATAGGAAGTACCAAACAAGACCACCTTTAGAAAAGGTCTTAATACTGGGTGCCGAATGAAAAAAAGAGTAACGATAGAATAGTTTATTAAGCCCATAAATAAAAGCCGTATGCTCCTAAAATAATAATGATAGATACAATAAATGATTTCATCTTATATTTTTTTCTTTATTTAATTAGTTTCTATTTTTTTGATTGGACAAGGGGATTGGGGTGAGGGGTGAGGGGTGTTGAATGTTGGGTGATGAGGGATAGGTAATGAGGGTGATGGGGGTTGAGTGGTAGGCGATACGTGGTGATTCTGACCATAAATCTTGCTATGCAAACAGCTGATAAACATCTGCTCTCGAATTATTTTCATGAAAATAAATATTTCTTCTCACGTAAATAAATATTTTTTTTCACGTAAATAAATATTTTTCTTCATGAAAATAATTCGCAATGACAGGACGGAACACTATCGTACGAGGACGAAAACGGACTAATGACCCTGTTCTGCTGTCTAACTGTGAAGCATCTTGTCGACCCTTGCCGAGAAGGTAGAACCTCCTAACTGATGACGTTATGCAACTCATTCACAAAGTCTTTCAGCCCCACAAAATACTCACCAAAGACATCCCGCCACCTGTTTCGGTTCAGTGGGTACTCCATGAAGTCACTCATTTGCAGGTCACCATTCTCGCTGAGATAGTTCAGTATCTCTTTCAGATACTGTTCTTGCTCACCTGTCAGGTTGCCGTCTTTGATAAAGCGGGTATAGAGGGCTAACGCTTTCTGGCGGTCGACACCTTGAATGACACGGATAAACGCAGCCACATTATGATTATATTTCTTCCCATTCGTAGCCTCATCAAACTCCGTGCGTGTACCCAATTCTTCCCAGAAGATACGTTGCAACTCGTTGACATCATCCGTCGTCAGCTGCTCAAAGTTCTGTATCTTCCTTAGCACTTCATTGTCCGTATGCTTTGCTAAATAGTCTATCACTCGGTCGTGATAGGTGGCTTTCAGCGTGACAGGAGCAGCCACGGCATCCGAGCTAATAGCGTCTTCGATGTTGATAACAAATCTTCTCTCGTCCCTACTCTCGGCTAACACATGCACCAACTCACGTAGTTCCTTCCTCACTCGTTCAAGACTATCCAGCGTGCGACACTCCCAGAAGCCTGCTGTCTGCACCTCCTTAATCGTTTCCATCCGCTCCCTCACAGCTGGGATAGTGGCTTTCTTCTCTAACAGTTGCGCAATCTTAATCACACTCGCACGACTGTTATCAGCCTTCACCGTACTGTCTAACTGCTCTAACTGCAGATAGAGCATCAGCACATCGAACTTCTTTGCAGCCTCATTCTCCTTCGGACGGGGCAGTAAATGGGCTATTCCCTTCAGTTCGGCAACGTCTAAATCGCTCAGGCAGGCCCATGCTTCCCGCTCACGATAGGGTTCTATCGTCTGCAGATATGCTCTGACATCAATGCGCGCCCTACTGAGTTGGCTCACCTGTGTATGTAGGATTTCCTTCAACTCATCGTGTAGACGCCGGTCGACCTCCTTCTCTTGATGTTCTGCCGACTGTAAGGCAGCTGCGATATCGAGCCTCAACGCATAGAGTCGTTCTGTTAACGACTTCACAGCGACAGGGTTTGCGCCATCACTATATACTGAGAAATACTCAAAGTTGCCACACCAATCGAAGATGTAGAACTCTTTCTTGTCAGCATCACCAAACACCTTCGGACAAAGACGTGTGCCACGTCCTATCATCTGCATAAACTTAATCTTCGACTTCACACACTTGAAGAAGACGAGGTTAAGCACCGATGGCACGTCAACACCTGTGTCAAGCATATCGACACTGACAGCTATCTGTGGGTTCTTATCCATCTGTTCGAAGTCAAGTATAAGTCCACGCGCCTTATTGACATAGTTATCAATCAGCTGACAGTAGTCGGGTTCCTTCTCAGGATAGAGTGTGCGGAAACGTTCAACGATGAGTTCTGCATGCTTGTGATTCATGGCGAAGATGATAGTCTTGCCTATCTCCTCCCCACTCTTCACCTTCAAACCCTTTTCCATCAACTCCATCAATACCTTGTCAACAGTATCTATGTTGAAAAGATACTTGAAAATCTCTTGCGGGAGGATATCACGATGGTATTCGTCATCGGGTCCTAAGCCTGCTAAAGACTTCTCATAGTCCATTAATCTTTCTGCTTCTTCACGGTCCTCCTTCGACATTTCATCCCATTTTGCACCACGTTCCATTATCTTAGAATGATACTGCAACGTTTTATAAGGACAGAGATAGCCATCCCTGACAGCCTCATCAATGTCGTAACTATAGTTAGGCATACCATTATCTAACTGTAGAAGGTCGTAGGTATTGCGGTCTATCTCGTCACGTGGGGTAGCTGTCAGACCGATGAGCAACGAGTCGAAATAGTTGAAGATGGCACCATATCTACCAAAGACACTTCGATGAGCTTCGTCGATGATGATGAGGTCGAAGCGGCCAACACTGAAGGTTTTATCCTCTCTGTCGAGGTAGTTTATCATCGTTTGATAGGTTGAAAAGAGGATGCGTGCCTGCATATCAGGTGCCTTCTCTTCGCTCAACACCGACATAGAAACGCTTGGCAGCAAGGCTTCATAGTTTTTATGTGCCTGACCGACGAGTGCCGTACGGTCTGCAAGAAAGAGTACAGTCTTCACCCAGTCATTACGCATGAGGATGTCGCAGAGCGATATACTCACACGTGTCTTACCTGTTCCTGTTGCTAAGACGAGCAGTCCACGACGATGCTTAGCATTAAACCACTCCACAATACGCTTGATAGCCGTCTGCTGATAAGGGCGGTCTGTGATATCTGCTTTTATCGTCACGTCCTTTATCTCTGCCCTTCCGCGCTTCTGTATCAGCCGTTCGAGGTCGTCCATAGAGTGAAAGGAGATCACGTCACGGTCTGGATAGCCCATTCCGTCAATGACTTTTGTCGTAAAGCCATTGGTATAATAGATGACAGGGCGCACACCATATCGCTTCTCTAAGCAGTCAGCATAGAGCGTTGCTTGGTGTCGTCCTTCTGTCAAAGCATGGTTAGTGGCCTTGGCTTCAATGACAGCTAAGGGCTTTCCGCCACGACTAAAGAGAACATAGTCGGCATAGCCTTTCCCCGAGGCAGTGGGCATCCCGTCTACTTCCACCTCTATGCAAGCCTTTCCACCCAGCACTTTTTCCCTTCTCTTCTAAGATTCCCCAGCCTGCTTCCATGAGCATATAATCAATGAGATACCTCCTTGTCACGGCCTCACTGGCAAGACTTTCACGAGGTAGCACCACTGGTTGTGGGTCGTCGAGCGACTCTTTCCGTACGCTATTGACCACCTCCATCTCCACCTTCGGTTCTGGACTCTTGACGAGGGCGACTGGGGCAGACGGTGAAGAGATGAGTGTTGCGTCGAAAGGAGGTATCTCCTTCACAGCATCCCAACGCCCCATAAAACCCGCCACGACATTATAGAGTGCACGAAGACAGCGGAAAGCTTTCACCCGATTGACAGGTCCTGCCCCGTCATGGCTGGCCGCATTGCCTATTTTCTTTACTAAGTAAATATCTTCTCGAAACTTATAATCACGATTGACAAAGGCGTCTGTCGCTGGAAGACGTAACATATCGTTGAGCGTCGCACGTGCGTCAACGGTAACACCAGCCATCTTCAACATGTTCTTCATCAGCCACTCAAGGGCCTTACGAGCATTATTGGCAGACGCATCAGGATAGATTGGTTGTTGCTCCTCAGCCAACCTGCAATAGTTATGCAGGTGCTTAAAGGTCGGTATCTTGTCTGCTAACAATAGTATATAATCAAAGTTTTTAGCCATATCGTCTTTCTTTGTCTTTATATTTCAAGTATTCTGATTACTTGCCGCACTGCTAAGTTAATCGAACCAATATTGCATTCGTGCGGCAAGTAGTGTTTCTAAGTCGGTAATAGTACTTTGAACAGCTGCCTTCTGACGCTCGATTTGTTCTATCTTATGCGCAAAAGACTGTTGTAAGGAGAGAGGAGGAAGAGGACAGAGCATTAGTTTCAACTTCGATATAGTTAGTGCATTATATGCTGCACCATTTGCATTAACTTTCTTATATTCATCAATAAGGTAAAAAAAGAGAATATCTGAAGTATTCACTATGTACACCCTTTATCTTCCTCAACCAAACTAAATTTCCATCTTTAAAGTAAAAAGGTTCATTTGTATCAACAACCCATATCTTACCAATTGTACCTACTGCTGTAACAAGAATATCACCGATTTGTGGTACACCAAAACTACTTTTGATTTTATCGTAGTGTGATTCTGATATATATAGTTCTACAGAAATAGGCAACTGTTTGCTTTTTCGATTACTTCTTTACTCCGATAAAATGGTACTCCCATATCAACATACTCGTTGGCAAAGACTCTTTTACTTGAAGTTATCTCACAGATATCTCCTAATGACATCACTTCCCACCCCTTCTCATTCACCACAGGGTCTCCAAACATCTCATAGAAGATGCTTTGTGCAAGTGTATCATAGTCTTTTAGCTGCTCTTTCTTAATCAGTATCAGCTCGTTTAGCTTATCAAGTTCGGTGACTATGGATAGCTGGGTAGGCTTAGGAGGAATAGCAATCTTATGCTTTGAGATTGTAGCCTTATTCAAGGTTATACCCATCACAGCCTTATTACTTCCCTCCCATCTATAATTCATAAGATAATAATAGAGGAATGAAGCATCTATATCATAACCATTTCGAAGATTAAAAGCCATTATAGCCTCATTCGTATATAGGTCTTTACCAGCAATAGCTGTCTTACCTACGGTCAGCTTAAAGCTCATTATGACTGTTCCTCTTTTAACCAGTTTAATGTTCTTAGCGGCTTCATCAGAAATACACTCCTTTGAACTTGAGATGTATTTACCATCTAAATCTTTGATAGAAACCCACGTATTATCACCTTCAAACAAAGAAAAGTTCTTTCTATCAGGTGTTTTACCCATCTGAAGGTCAAAGACATCTTTGAATAATCTTATATCCCAATCCTCTCTCATACGCTTACCTCCTTCCTTACTTGCTGTATAAGAGAATACTGTTGAGGTTTAGCAATCCCCTTACCTACCCCCTCGCAGCCAAGAGAATACACCCTTGTAAAAGTCAGTTGATTATTCATTCATACCCTCCTCCAACATTTCCATGAGTGCATTATAGCCACTTAGATAAGCTGTCTCATTCGCTTTAGACGAGAAAGGATGTCATTGACAGGCTCATAGGTGACTTTCTCACGCTCTACCTCCTTATACTTATTAATGGAGAGGTCATAATCATTCGCACGAATATCATCAACAGACACCATAAAGCTCTGTTCCTTACGACTGCGATTAGCTTCGTCAGCAAGATTGTGGAAGCGGTTAACAACGTCAGGGATGTCATTCTCAGCTATCGGCGAACGCTTGTCGTCGAGCGAAAAGCCGTCAGCCTGCATATCATAGAACCACACCTTATCCGTTCCGCCACTATTCGTCTTCGTGAAAACAAGTACTGCCGTGCTAACTCCAGCATAGGGTTTGAAGACACCGCTCGGCATAGAGACGATCGCCACCAACTGCTGATTGTCGACAAGTTCCTTACGCATTGCGATGTGCGCCTTGGACGTTCCGAAGAGAACACCGTCTGGAACGATGCTCGCACAACGTCCGCCCACCTCTAACGAACGCACGAACTGGGCAAGAAAGAGTAGCTCCGTCTTCTTCGTGTCAGCGTAGGCAAGAATCTTCTTGTTTACGTTTCCCTTGTCAAGACTGCCCGCAAAGGGTGGATTAGCAAGGATGAGCGTGTAGCAAGACTCGTCATTGTTCTGCTCAGAAAGCGAGTCGCGACGTGCCAATTCAGGTGCTGTGATGTCATGCAAGAGGAGGTTCATTGCTCCGATACGCAGCATCGTTGGGTCGGTATCGTAGCCATTGACGAGCGAAGACTTGATATGCTTCACCGATTCAGCCGTATAGAGTGCCCGCTCATGATGCTCCTTGATATACTTCACTGCCTCCACCAAGAAGCCCGCACTACCCATCGCAGGGTCGCAGATATAGTCGGCAGGCGTCGGCTGCATCATGTCTACAATCATACGAATGATGTGGCGAGGTGTGCGAAACTGTCCGTTCGTTCCCGAAGCAGCCATCTTACCGAGGATATACTCATAGACATCGCCCATCGCATCACGGTTGTTCATGTCGAGGGCATCGACCCCATCGACCACCTTCGTCAGTGTACGAGCATCCGAGATAAGGAAGGTAGCCGACTGCATATACCTACTGTAGGCACTCTCCTCACCTGTTCCGATGGTTTTGATAAACTCAAACACGTTCTGACGAACCATCTGAAACATATTCTCAGGACCCGTATGGCGGAACACCGACCAGCGCATACTCTCGTAGGGAACCTCCTGTTCGGTGACAGGGTTCAGCCAGTTCTGCCCTACAAGGAAGGTAGGGTTCTTTATTTCTATATCGAAGTCTCGTGCCATATCTTCCTCTTGTAGCTGCTTGTCGTCAAGCATCTTCATAAAGAAGATATAGGTCATTTGCTCTAAAACAGTAATAGGATTGGTGATACCAGAGACGTGGAAGGTGTCCCATATCTGGTCAATCTTGGTTTTTATCTCGCCAGTTATCATCGTTATCAGTTTACGGATTTATAGGTTGCGCCTGCCCTCTACCAAGCAAGACGACTACAAATGTACAAATTATTTCCAATTCCTTCACTTGAAAACTTTGAATTTTGAACTTTAGACTTTGCCAAAAGAAAGTAGAGATATGGGCTGGTTGACATAAAAGAAATAACAAAGGGGTATGTAGCCTTTGGATAGAAAGGACTTTTCACACAAAGTGTGGTTCTTCCGAAATATGACGTGACAAACTAAAACTCTTACATAATAGGGCACACGGAGTTACGGAGAGGACGGAGGTAAAGGCAATAACACGGAGGTGCCGATGGCACATAGAGCGACGGAGGCGTAGCGTACAGATTCCTGACAACTCTGTTGGGGTAAACGCTTTATGTATAAAGTGCTAATAGAATTGGCAAACAAGCTCCGTCACTCCACGCACCGAAGGTGCCTCCGTGACTTCCATTACTTTGTTTTAATAATCCTCCGTATTCTCCTTTTCTCCGTGTGACATTTCGTCAGAGACCTAAGCTTAGGCGAATCATTATCATTCCAAATATCTGAAGGCCCTAAATTGTGTCTCCATTTCTTTGTATTTCTGTAAGAAAACATTATATTTGCAAAGAACTAAAAATAGAACTCTATGCCTACAATCGCACTACTAACACTTAACGGTCATAGCTATGTTGTCAAACTACTCAACCAATGTTTCGGACTGTTCATTGGGTGAATTACCTCCAAAAACATAAAATAAAAAAATGAAAAGCATCCTACTAAAAATCCTAACAATAATAAGTCCAGTTATTATCCTTGCAACTTTGGGCATTATGCAGGGAGTATGGTTTGATGTAGAGGAGCATATTGAAAGAGGTAATACAGACATTTTTCACCCTTCACTAATCCAACATCTATTATATTATCTGGTTAGTATAGTTTTGCTTGTGCTTTCTTGTTTGCTGCTAAAACATGAATATAAAAAGACATCATCTGCTTTTTTACGAGTGGTTTATAGTATTATCTTAGTATTAGATATTGGTATTATACTGATGTGTTTCCTTGCTCTTTAAGTTCAATTGCCTTATCGTTCGGACAAAGAAGGTGATAGACTCGTTATTCTTTAATGATATGATATTGTCTTATCAAGCTACAATTGTTACGTAACATCTGCCCTCAGCATAACAAGGTAGCTACAAACACATAAATTATGACCCAATTCCTCAGCTTGAATTCAAACTTCTTTGGGAGTTTAACCAAGCAACTTAAAGAATGGAGCTAAGCCTTCGCACGATATGTGCGGAGCCTCCGCACATATTGTGTTGAGGGTTTCAACGTAAGCTCTCTACCAACTCTTTTACTGTGTAGGGTTCTGTGCATAGACCTTCAAGCCAAACTCGTTGGCGTAGGCATAGACGTGTTCAAGGATGTCAGCCATGGCATGCTCGTAAGGAATCCAGTCTTTCTGACGCAGGAAGAAATAAAGTTCCATAGGGACACCAGCCTGTGTCGCCTCCAATTGACGTACGAGGAGAGACATCTGCGCATTGACATCCTCACGCTTGGCAAGGTAATCCTCCATATAACGACGGAAGAGAGCGGTCGTCACAACCTCACCCTTTAGGTCGTCCGCCTTGGCAAGTCCCTTGTTAATAAGCTGTTGTTTGAGTTCATCATCAGCGATACGAATACTGCGCACATCAAAGTAAATCATCTTCTTAACACGCTGTCCTTCTACATCCTGCACCCCCGACCAATTCTGAAACATACCACTAACGAGTGTCAGAGGCGGTACGGTGGTGATGGTATTATCGCCTTGACGTATCTTCACCGTTGTGAGTGTGATATCAATAACCGTTCCATCTACGAAGCCTCCAGGCAAAGCAATATGATCACCAATATGAATCATCTCGTTACTTGTCAGACGGACACCAGCAACAAGACCATCAATAGTATCCTTGAAGACCAACATAAGAATAGCAGACGTTGCTCCTAATCCTGCTAACAGCGTCATCGGACTACGATTAATAAGGATTCCAACGACCACAATCACAGCAATAAAGATAGCAAGAATCTTCAATACACCACAGAAAGACTTAAGATAAAGACTTGTCGAATCACCGGGTTTTGTGTTGAGATAGCGAAGGCGGTCGATGAGTTTCGTCACAAGTCGCGTCGTTGCTACGGTAAGATAGACAGCAGTTATTCGTGTCAAAGCCACCTGTACAACATGATACTGATAGAAGACAAGCGGCATCAACTGCCATATCACCAAGGCAGGGACAATGTGGCAGGCTGTGCGTAGCACTTGATGATCAAGGACTACATCATCCCATCGGGCTTGCGTACGCTTTACCATACGAAGAACAAGGGGTACGAATAAGTATTTACAGATTCGTTCAGCAATGAAAGCCAACAAGATTGCTACTAATGTCAATAAGACATGACGCATCACAGGAACGGTATGTCCATGTACACCGATTGACTCTATAATGTTCTCGACAAAGATTCTTATCTCTTCAAGGACATCTTCGAGGAGATGATGAGGAAGCTTTGCTATCATAATTTCTTTTCTTTTTAAAGGGTTATTGGGCTATTAGACTAATTGGGCTAATAAGGCTAATAAGCCAAATTAGCCTAATAAGCCCTATTGACACAACGCCACACAAATCTTGTTTTGGAAATTGCGCATTGGTCCATTGCTGAGTCCACCATTATTAATAATAGAGAAACAGAGCAGATGACCGTTAGAAGCAGTGAGATAACCTGCCAACGAACTGACACCCTTCACCGTACCAGTCTTTGCACGTACATTACCAGCAGCAGCTGTTCCACGCATACGACTACGCAGTGTTCCGTCTACGCCAGCTATCGGCTGTGCTTCAAGATAGGCCTCATAGATATCTGGACGCTGATAGGCATAACGCAAGAGCTTCGTCTCGAGTTCGGTCGTCACATAATTATATAAGGACAGACCAGAGCCATCAGCGACATTATAGTCGCGAGGGTTTAGGCCAATACGACTGAAAAGGTCGTTCTCATATTGGCGTGCTGTCTTCGCACTCGCCCATCGTGTGCCACCACTGGCAGCCAATTGATAGAACACAGACTCGGCATAAAGGTTATCACTCACCTTCATCATACGATGGAGCACCTGCCGGATAGAATGTGTACGTGTCGTTAGCAACTGTGCATTAGCAGGTAGCTGACCTTCGCCAGTAGAACCATTCACCGTCACACCCATATCTTCTAACTTACGAGAGAAGCGATAGATGAATTCGTCCTTACCATCCACAAGCAAAGGGGAGAGATTAGGATTCTTATCATCCCAACACCAGCCCTTACCCAAACGGTCGCGATCCTTAAAAGAGAGATCGGCATAGACACTACCTTCTATCGTCTTGATACCTAAATCACGTACGGCACGTGCCATCTCAGTCACGTCTGATGAGGAGAGCATTGGGTCCATACCACCAACACAATAGAGGTCGCCACGCAATACTTGCGTAGAGTCATCAATCACACCAGTATAATAGAGACGTGTCTTAAAGTCGTAATCAGCACCGAGCTTATCGAGAGTTGCAATGGCTGTAACACACTTCATCGTAGAAGCAGGGCGCAAGTGGAGGCGTTCACGGAACTGGTAGACAGGGACATCGTCCGTCAAGTCCCAGACCATAACACTTGTTTGTACCGTCTCTAAGAGCGCACTTCGGAGTATTCCATCCAGTCGGGCTGTGATATTTTCCTTCCAACTAAGATGGCTATCAGTGGTGAAAGCAGGGATAATACTATCTGTATCTTCCTCTTCCTCACCACTATCATCAGTATCTAAGGCGGCAACCTTCGGTTGTGTGACGACCACAGCTTTAGGATGAAGAACGTTAGCAACCTCTGTACTATCCAAATATACCTGTGCCTGTATAGGCAGACTTAACACGACACCGACGACCAGTGCCGATAAGTATTTCAATCTCATACCTTGTTATCTTTCTTTTCTATTCGTTTCCAGTGCTGACAAGAAACTGTCGACATTATCAGGTTGTACGCTGACAACACTACCATCTGTCATCTCTAACAGTGCGTAATAGCCCAAACGGAAGGCAAACGGTCGCTTCTCAACCCTCTTCACATCAGAGAGGACAACCCGCTTGGTGCGTCCTATGCGTCCTGTCATCACCAGTAGCGTAGCCTCATCTGTCAACACATATTTAGAGTGAATGGCACGATCTACTGCTCTGAGCGTCACAATGATAAGTAGAAAGCCTAATAAGACCATCACACTGTTCGTACGATGCCACAGACAGAAGAAGGCACCAAGCCCAAAAACCACGATGGCGCCCATGTCATTTACCGTTACTTTATGTTGGAAAGTTCTCATATTACCTGCAAAAGTACAAAAAAAAGCCTTTGCACATCCATCTATTACATAAAAAGATAATGGCAACCAACATGTGGTTGCCATTATTATGGGGGAAGGTTATTAGCCTAATTGGGGTTATTAGCCTAATTGGGCCAATAGACCTAATAAGTCAAATAGCCTTAAACCAAAGTTGCAATAATATCCTCACGGCTACCTGGCAGCATGTCAATGACAGGAATCTCAGGCATTGTGTAGCATCCAGGAGCAAGGCGCATACTTGCACGGGCCACGTTAACAAGCACCTGTGCAGTAAGAGCAGGGTTATTGATAGACATATCGAAAGAGAAATGCTGGTTGTGGGTCTGACCACTAACACCCTTACGAGTCATGTGAACGCCATGACCAACATCATTCAAAGCTGCGACGCTTGGTACGGCAAAGACGTGCAACTCGTCGTGAGCAAAGTAATCGTCAGCCTTAAGATCCTTTGTTACATCTTCAAGGTTAGCGCCCTCTTCCAACTCAACATAGACCATACGACGATGGATACCCTCGCCGAGAGGAATCGTCATAGAGAGTGCATCCTTCACTCCCTTCTTACTACGAGCAACCACAGAGTGACCCATTGAACGGCCAGGACCAAAGTTGGTATAAGAAAGACCCTCTGGAGCAAGACTCTCTAACAAGACACGTACGACAGAGTCTGAGCCTGGATCCCAACCAGCAGAGATAACACTAACGGTGTTAGTACGCTTGTTGTTCTCCATCTGCTTGGTACGATAGTCGAGGATAGAACCATGAATATCGAAAGAGTCTACTGTATTAATACCCAAAGCAGAAATCTTCTCAGCATATTCTGGGCAGCTACGTGTTGGTGTAGCAAGGATAGCCACGTCAACATCCTTCAGCTTAGTTATATCATCAACAACCTCGTATGGGGTCAGTGCTAATGGTTTGTCCTTGTCGCCCTGACGGCGAACGATACCTGCAATCTCAAAATCCTTTGCTGCTTCAAGTGCCTGAACACTGTAAACACCAATGTTACCATAGCCTACAACGGCTGCTCTTATCTTTCTCATTTCTTTACTTTTATAAAGTTTAGCTCTCTTATGTCTTGCAAAAGTAACGTTTTATTTGTAAAAAGTATCGTTTTAGCCACATTTTTAACAATATTATATAGTAAAAAGGATGGTTCTTCCGTTAAATGTGTGGACGCTTTTCGTAGTGCTTTAACGCAAGAGCCAAAGTTACTCATTAAACAAAAATATGGCTGAGACAGTCAACTATCTATCCTATTTCCATCCTCTTTTATTGAAAATCTTTTCGTTTTAAGACTTTGAAAATCTGCAGACAAGGGTTTGAAAAATCATTACATAATTTCAAGAAAAATACCTATAACTAACGACAAAAATACACACATGAAGCAGGTTTACAATCAACAGAGTATCAATTAGTTACCAAGTATAAAGTAAAAGGTGCTTAATTGGATTTCAAAAGGGCGTTAGCAAGGGTCTTAAAGAGCATCTTTTGCAAGCCAAAAGGGCGTCTTTTAGAAGCCAAAAGAGCATGTATTCAAAATTATGATGTGAAAAATTATAACAGAATAATAAGTTATTAGCCTAATTAGCCCAATTGGACTAAATAGCCTAATTAGGCTAATAGGAATAAATTGTTTGTAGACGACAGATAGACATCCCACCTAATTACATTTATCACATAGTTTATCCCCCCTTATAAAACAATCTTATTGGAGGTAAGCTTACCATGTATGTGGATTAATCTCACTCTATTAACAATCTACACATTTAACGGAAGAACCAAAAGGATATGAGCCTTGTTACCAGTCTGCCATCTATTCCCTCCCTCACGTCCTCCTTTTGAAGTACAATCCAGTAGGTAGTCGGTGGGTATAGTACTCTTTCTTTTTCTATTTTATACCTTAACAATACAATAATTTATATTCCTGTTACGTTACTAATCTTGTATATACAAAACCCCTTACCACGGTAAGGATTATTTTTATTAGATTATGATTGAATACATCAGGGGCGAACTGGCTGACCTGACACCTGCTTTGGCTGTTGTCGAGGCACATGGTGTGGGTTATGCACTGAACATTTCGCTCAATACTTATAGTGCCATACAGGGTAAGACAGCTGTAAAACTCTATGTGCACGAGGCTATTATGACAGGTGGACGCGACGATAACTATACGCTCTATGGCTTTGCCAATAAGCAAGAACGCTCGCTCTATCGATTATTGATTACCGTTTCGGGAGTCGGTGCTAATACCGCTCGTATGATTCTCTCATCACTGACACCTGCAGAACTTTGCAATGTCATTGCCAATGGTGACGAGAAGATGTTGAAGACGGTGAAAGGAATCGGACTCCGTACAGCACAACGTATCATCGTTGACTTGAAGGACAAGATTATGCAGAGTGGTATTGCTGATGAACTACACGTTAGCAGTCAGCCTAACACACCAGCTGTCAACGCTGCTATCAAGGACGAAGCCGTCAGTGCATTGACGATATTAGGCTTCTCTCCTGCCCCATCAGCAAAGGTTGTTGTAACCATCCTCGCTGAACAACCAGACCTACCAGTGGAGCAGGTTGTTAAGTTGGCGTTGAAGATGATTAAGTAAAAAGCGAACCAACCAACTGACCCCCACAACTGGCCCCTCCCCCATCCCTCCCCCAGAGGGAGGGGCGTGATTACCGCCTACAACTGCACCTTGCTGTATGCTAAGGCTTACCATTGGTTAGAACTATCCACTTACTCCAACATATCCCCTCCTTTGGAGGGGCTTGGGGAGGTATAGAACCACTTATCTTCTTGAAAAGAAAGTATTACATATCCATCCTTATTATCACACTTCTCGGCAGTATCGGACTGTTGAGCTGGGGACGCTCGGCACTTGGTTTTGCACCGATTGCTAAACTCGTCTATATGGTGGCACCACCAGATACGGTTAAGAAAGCGAAACCTATTGAAGTGGAGATTGATGAGGAGACTATTCCTGACTCTTTGCTACATCCTCGTTGGAAGGTGCAGCGTACAACCCCGATTACATACGACGACCTCAAGGAGAACTCTACCGACCTTATCCGACCAGAGAATATGCGACAGACTGTGGAGTATAATGATTCGCTCGACCGCTATATCATCGGTTATAAGATTGGTAAGACTTACGTGATGGCTCCAATCATGATGACGCCAGAGGAGTATCGGAAGTGGACGGAGAAGCGTAGTTTTACAGATTACTACCGTTCAAAGAATCAAGAGATACTTAGGGAGAAAGGTAAGGATAAGTTCGACTTTACTGATATGCACTTCTCATTGGGTCTGCTGAAAAGATATTCGGTCCTGGTGGTGTACGTATTAAAACACAGGGTTCGGCTGAATTGAAGTTCGGTGCAAACATCAAGAACATTGATAACCCATCACTGCCTATCCGTAATCGTAAGACAACGGCAATGGACTTTGATGAGAAAATCAATGTCAACGTGAATGGTAAAGTGGGTGACAAGGTGAACATGAACCTTAACTACAACACTGATGCTACCTTCGACTTTGACACACAGAACTTCAAACTGAGATATGAAGGTAAGGAAGATGAGATTATCAAACTCGTTGAGGGTGGTAATGTTACCTTCCCTTCAAACAACTCTCTCGTACAGGGAGCATCTGCCCTCTTCGGTATTCGTACCGATATGCAGTTTGGTAAACTGAAGTTACAGACCGTATTATCACAAAAGAAGAGTTCTAACAAGAGCGTTAGTTCACGTGGTGGCAAACAGCTTACACCATTTGAGATTGATGCTGCCGACTATGAAGAGAATCACCACTTCTTCCTCTCACAATATTTCCGCGACAACTATGACGCAGCAATGAAGTCATTGCCTAACCTCAAGACAGGTGTAACAATCAATCGTGTGGAGGTGTGGGTGACGAATAAGACTGGAACAACCAGTAACACACGTAACATTGTTGCACTGACCGACCTCGGTGAAAACAAGAAGATTAGCCGTACTGATCTGTGGGGAACTGGTAACGGACCTGTACCAACAAACAATGCCAATACAGAATACACCACTATTACACAGACCTACCCTGCTGCTCGTAACATCGACCAAGTGACGAGTATTCTTGATGGTGCAGGTCTTGTGGGTGGTAACGACTACGAAAGTTGGCAAATGCCCGACTGCTCAATAGTTCTGAATACACGATTAACAATGCCTTGGGTTATATCTCACTGAAAAGCGGTCTACAGACTGACCAAGTATTGGCGATTGCCTACGAATATACCTATGGTGGCGTTACCTATCAGGTGGGTGAGTTTGCCAGCGACCGTACCAATATCAATGAGGCTCTCTTCGTCAAGTCATTGAAGAACACCAGCAATAACCCTAAGCAAGGAAACTGGGACTTGATGATGAAAAACGTGTATTATCTCGCTTCTAACATTGAGCGCGATAAGTTCCGCCTTGACGTGAAGTATCAGAGTGATACGACCGGTGTCTATCTGTCATACATTCCAGAACCGCAAGTAAAGAACCAAACGCTCATCAAACTTCTCAATGCTGACCGATTGGATAACAATAACAATCCACATTCCAATGGTTATTTTGATTACGTTGAGGGATATACTATCAGCAACGGACGTGTGTTCTTCCCTATGGCTGAGCCTTTCGGTAATGGACTTCGGAAAGCATTGACAGATAAGGGTGTTACTACAGCTATTGCGAATAAATACGTTTTCGAACAACTCTACGATTCTACGAAGACCATTGCTAAGCAGATTGCCGAGAAGGATAAGTTCATACTCGTTGGCCAGTATCGTGGCTCAGCAGCAAATGTTATCTCCCTTGGAGCCTATAACGTTCCACAGGGTTCGGTAATAGTAACTGCGGGCGGTGTAACCTTGAACGAGGGTTCTGACTATAGCGTTGATTACAGTGCTGGTGAGGTGACTATCCTTAATCAGAGTATTATCGATGCAGGTACAGCAGTCAATGTATCACTGGAAAGCCAGAGTGCTTATCAACAGGAGCGTAAGACGATGATTGGTGTAAACTGGGAGTACGACTTCTCGAAGGATTTCCAGATTGGTGGTACCTTCATGCACCTCTCTGAACAACCGTTGACAACTAAGGTGAATATGGGTTCTGAACCTCTTAACAACACCATTTGGGGACTGAATATCAATTGGAAGAAAGAAAGTCAGTGGCTTACGAATATGCTTAATAGGATTCCATTCCTACATGTTACCCAGCCTTCATATATTACTTTCTCTGCTGAGTTCGCACAGTTATTGGCTGGTCAAAGCAAGGGAACACAGGACAATGCTTCTTATCTCGATGACTTTGAGGGCTCAAAGACCACCATCGATGTAAGTCAGCCAACCTCTTGGATTATCTCAAGTGTACCATCAGACTTTCCTGAGTATTCAGACAAGACAACCCTTCGCAGTGGCTTCAACCGAAGTCTGTTAGCATGGTACACTATCGATCCACTCTTCACTCGTCGTAGTAGTTCATTGACTCCTGGACACATTAAGAGTGATCTTGAACAGCTCTCTAATCACTATGTACGTGAGATTCCAGTTACCGAATTGTTCCCAATTCGGGACCGAAACTACAGTGGTTCTACCTCTACATTGAATATTCTGAACCTCGCTTACTATCCTTCTGAGCGTGGACCGTATAACTTCAATCCGAATATTGACGTTAACGGACACCTCACGAATCCTACTGGAACATGGGGAGGTATGATGCGTAAGTTGGATACTAATGACTTCCAGACTGCTAACATCGAATATATAGAGTTCTGGATGCTCGACCCATTCATCTACTCCAACCGACTACCAAATGCAAACCAGTATGGTGGTGACTTCTATATCAACCTTGGAGAGGTGTCTGAGGACGTACTGAAAGATGGTAAGAAGTTCTACGAGAGTGGTATGCCTGTAGATGGCAGCCACTCATGGACAACTACGCAATGGGGTAAAATACCAACACAAAGTACGATTACTTACGCCTTCGCAACCTCAAAGGGTAGTCGTGCGAAACAAGATGTCGGCTTTAATGGATTGACTGATGAAGAAGAACAGCAGTTTGCTTCTTATCAGAACTTCCTTACAGCTGCTCGTGCTAATACCAATCAGGCAGTCTTCGACTCAATATGGGCAGACCCTGCCAATGATGACTACCACTACTTCCGTGGCTCTGATTGGGATGCAAAGAAGGCTTCTATCCTTGAACGATATAAGCGTATCAACAACCCACAGGGGAACTCACCAGACAATGACAACAACAACGAGCGTTACGACACCTCGTATAAAACAACGCCTGATGTAGAGGATATCAATCAGGACTATACGCTGAACGAATATGAGAAATACTATCAGTATCATATTAGTATTCGTCCACAAGACCTTGTCGTAGGTCAGAACTTCATTGTTGATAAGCGTGTAGCCTCAGCCCCACTGCGTAAAGGTGGCTCTGAACCTGTCACTTGGTATCAGTTCCGTATTCCTTTAGAGGAGTTCCAAAAGCGTGTGGGTAATATCAGTGACTTTACCAGCATCCGCTTTATGCGTATGTTCCTCACTGGTTTTGCAAAGCCTATCGTACTCCGCTTTGGTACCTTCGACCTTGTAAGTGGTAAGTGGCGCCAGTATCAACAGAATCTTACCAACTCTACAAGTAATTCGGGTACGATGTCAGTGAGTGCTGTGAGCCTTGAAGAAAACTATGATAAGACTCCTGTAAACTATGTAATACCTCCAGGCATTGAACGTGGAAAGGACCCTAACCAGCCACAATTGGTTGAGGAGAACGAACAGGCACTCTCTATGGTCGTTAATAATCTTGGAACAGGCGAATCAAAGGCTGTCTATAAGAATACAACCCTCGACCTTCGTCAGTACAAGCGTTTGCAAATGTTCGTACATGCGAATGCCTTTGAACAGAATACAACTAATCTTACAGATAACCAGTTGGCAGTGTTCATCCGTTTGGGTTCTGATTACAAGAACAACTACTACGAGTATGAAATTCCTTTGAAGCTGTCAGCTCCAGGTCATTACGATACAAACACAGGGAAAGAGCGACGTATTGTGTGGCCAGAGGAGAACATGCTCGACATACCATTGAAGCTCCTCACCTCCGTGAAGAAGCAACGTAATCAGGCACGTGGTTCAGGAACAGCAAGCTATAACCGTGCTTTCTCCGTATACGACACCGATCATCCTGCTAACAAAGTAACGGTGATGGGTAACCCAACTCTTGGTGAAGTCAAGACGATGATTATTGGTGTTCGCAACCTTTCCAGCAGTCAGAAGAGTGGAGAGGTATGGGTGAATGAGCTACGTCTACGAGAGTTTAACAACGAAGGTGGATGGGCAGCAAGAGGTCAGCTCAACCTACAGCTGTCTGACTTCGGTACTGTGGATGTCAATGCCAGTCACAGCACTGACGGCTTTGGTGGTTTGGAGCAGGGTGTTAACGAGCGACAGCAGGAGTCCAAGACGGATGTTTCTGTTACCACAAGTCTTGAGTTAGGAAAGTTCTTCCCTGACAAAGCAAAGGTATCAGCACCATTATATTACAGCGTAACCAAGAGCGAGAGTCGTCCTAAGTATAATCCACTCGACACGGATATGGAATTGAAGGATGCCCTTGATGGTACTGCTAACCGTCAAGAGCGTGACTCTATCGAGTCTATTGCTGTCACTAAACGTCTGACAACGAACTTCTCTTTGTCTAATGTACGTGTTGGTATTCAGACGAAGAACCATCCTATGCCATACGACCCTGCCAACTTCTCATTCTCTTATAGCCACTCTCATTCTCACACATCGGGTGAGACAACGGTCTATGAGAATGAAGACAATTGGCGCGGAGCATTGAACTATAACTGGACACCAGTATATAAGTCTTGGGAACCTTTCAAGCGTCTTATCAAGAGTAGGTCGAAATGGTTTGAAATCCTCAAACGCTTCGGACTAAACTGGCTCCCACAGAACGTAACCTTCAACACTGAAATGGTGCGCAACTACTACGAGTTGCAGGAGCGTGATATGGAATCAACAGAGAACAGTCTGCTACCTCTTACCTTCAGCGAGCAGTTCCTTTGGAATCGTGACTTCGCTCTACGTTGGGACTTGACACGCAATCTCCACATGAACTTCCAAAGTGCGACACATGCTGAGATTGAAGAACCTTACACTCCTATTAATAAAGACCTCTATGCCGACCGTTATCAGGCATGGAAAGACTCGGTATGGACAAGTATTAAACACTTCGGTACTCCACTCGACTACCAACAGAACTTCACGCTTTCTTATCAGCTTCCACTCAATCTGCTACCTATCTTTGACTGGGTAAATGCTGATGCGAATTATACTGCATCTTACACTTGGGTGCGTGGAACGAGTCTTGATAATGGTACTTCGCTCGGTAATACCATTACAAGTAACCGTACTTTGAACATCAATAGTAGTTTCAACTTTGAACGACTCTATAATCATATACCTTTCTTAAAGAAGACTAACGAACGCTTCAACCGTACTCGCCCAACTCGTCCTAAACTGACAGCAGAACAGAAGAAGGCTGAGAGAGAAAAGAAAGAAAAAGAAAGGAAGGAGAAAGATAAAGACGACGACAAAAAGAAAGCACTGCCAAAGAACCAAAAGAGCTTTGAAAAAGAAATCGTTATCAATGCTGATTCTGCTATCCTTGTTTCACATGGTAAGAACACAAAACGCCTTATCATCTCGGCTAAAGACGAAAGAGGAAAGGCTATCAAGATTAAATATCGTAAGATAGGTGATACGCAGTTGAAAGTCTTCAACCGTACAGACTCTGCTATCCGCATGAAGCTTACCGTAACGCCTAAAGAACCACTCGATAATAAGGGTTGGTATAAGACAGCACAATGTGTGGCACGTGCGCTGATGATGGTACGTTCGGCAAGTATTTCTTATCGTGACCAATATGCAATGGCACTGCCTGGATTTATGCCAACGGTGGGTGATGCCTTTGGACAGACACGTGGAACAGGTGCTTTATCGCCCGGTCTTGACTTCGCTTTCGGTCTTATTGATGATGACTATATCGGTAAGGCACGTGACAACCATTGGTTGCTTATGAACGACAGTGTGGCTACACCTGCTGTAACGAATCGCACCGAAGACTTGCAGATTCGTATGACACTTGAACCATTCAAGGACTTTAAGATTGACCTTACTGCCAGTCGTATGCAGACTACCTCACGAAGCATCCAATATATGTACACGGGTACGCCTACAACACAGAGCGGTTCACTTACCATGACAACCCTATCATTAGGTACTGCATTCGAAAGTCAGGGCAATGCCAACAACGGCTATCATAGTCCAACGTTTAAT
>BNJU01000316.1_pt1 | contig 95145 bp, 154 predicted proteins | sample 8539281 | NCBI WGS metagenome assembly BNJU01 (sample SAMD00202456, study PRJDB9452) | human saliva metagenome | isolation source: human saliva | place: Japan
GGTCGCTACTCAAATACATCATTCAAGACCAGGCTTTACGAACATTCGGGATGGTTGAAGCCGGTTCAACGTCGTATTCTTTATTCGATGAATAAAGATGGCAATACTTTGACAAAACTACCGTAAATCAGCCAAGTCTGTCGGGAACATCATGGGTAATTCCACCCACATGACAGTTCATCTATGATGCCATGGTCCGCATGTCTCAGGACTGGAAAAACCGTGAGATTCTAGTTGAAATGCACGGTAATAATGGTTCTATGGACGGAGATCCGCCTGCGGCTATGCGTTATACAGAGGCTCGTTGTCTGGATTGCAGGCTATCTCCTTCAAGATATCGAGAAAAGACAGTTCCTTTGCTTGGAACTTTGATGATACCGAGAAAGAACCAACTGTCTTGCAGCAGCCTTTCCCGAAACCTTTGGTCAATGGTTCGACAGGTACTTTCAGCTGGTTATGCGCACAGATATTCCACCGCATAATTTGGCTGAAGTTATTGATGCTACAGTTTACATGATTGATCACCCAACTGCCAAGGTTGATAAAGCTGACTGGAATTCTTGCCTGGACCAGACTTTCCTACAGGAGCTATCATCACGTCGGACGAAGTTAGCGCCTATGAAACTGGTAAAGGGGCGCGTGGTTGTTGTTCTAAGACGGAAATCGAGAAAGCTTAAAGGTAGTGAGAGCAAATCGTTATCACTGAGACTCCTATGAGATTAATAAGGGCTAACTTTGAGTCAAGAAAAATTGATGTCAGTTCGAGTCAATAACAAGGTAGGCAGGTATCGCTGAGTGTTCGTGACGAGTCTGACCGTGATGGTCTTCGCATCGCGATTGAACCAAGAAAGATGCGAACACGGAGCTCGTCTCTCAACTACCTTTTTCATACACTGACTCGCAAATCAACCACAACTTTCAACATGGTGTGATTGACAATTTCACCCCGTCAGGTTGAATTCAGCCATATTGTTCAGCTATATTGCCCACCATCGTAGAAGTGATCTTGGCACGTTCTCGCTTTGACAAGGAAAAAGGCTGAAAAACGTCTCCATATCGTGGAAGGTTTGATTCGTGTCATCTCATATTTGGATGAAGTCATTGCCCTTATCCGTGCTTCTGAAAATAAGGCTGATGCCAAGGAAAACCTCATGTCAGCTATGATTTTACAGAAGAACAGGCTGAGGCCATTGTTACCTTGCAACTGTATCGTTTGACCAATACAGACGTGGTTGTCTTGCAAGGAAGAAGAAGCAGAACTTCGTGAAAGATTGCTGTGCTTGCAGCTCATCATCGGTGACGAACGAGACCATGTACTAATCTCATGAAGAAAGAACTCCGTGAGGTCAAGAAGAAATTTGCGACACTCTACTGAGTACTTTAGAAGATACAGCGAAAGTCATTGAGATTGATACAGCCAGCTTATCGCTGAGGAAGATACCTACGTTAGCGTGACTAAGGCGGGCTATATCAAACGTACTAGCCCTCGTTCCTTTGCAGCTTCAACCCTTGAAGAAATTGGTAGCGTGATGATGACCGATGTTATTCGTTCAATCTGTCAAAACTACTCAGCACCTTCTTAATCTTTTACAACGCTTGGAAATGTCATTTACCGACCAGTCCATGAGTTAGCAGATATCCGTTGGAAGGATATCGGAGAGCATTTGAGCCAGTCTATTACAAACTTTGAAACCAATGAAGAAGTGCTCTATGTAGAGTTGTGGATCAGTTTGATGATGCGACGACCTACTTTTGCAGCGACTCGCCTTGGTTAAATCAAACGTGTAGAACGCAAAGAATTCTCCATGGAGAACCTATCGCTCTAAAGTCTGTCAAGTACGCTAGTTGAAAGATGATACTGACCAGATTGTAGCAGTAGTCTGATTAAATTGGATGATGTCCTGTTGATCAGTCGAAACGAGTTATGCCCTCCGCTTTAACATCGAAGAAGTGCCAGTTATCGGTGCCAAAGCTGCAGGGGTCAAAGCCATGAATCTCAAAGCAGATGATGTGACACAGTCAGCCTTTATCTGCAATACTTCGTCTTTCTATCTTTTGACGTAACGTGGAAGTCTTGAAACGTGTTTCAACAGAGGAAATTCCAGCAAACCAGTCGTGCCAATCGTGGCCTTCAAGTCCTTGAGAGAATTAAAGAGCAAACCCCATCGTGTCTTCTTAGCTGGAGCGGTCTCAGAACAAGGATTTGTTGGAGATCTCTTTAGTACAGAAGTAGAAGATGGACAGCAAACACTTGTGATCCAGTCAAATAATGGAACGACTTTACGAAGCAATCTTACAAGATTTGAATCTATCAGAACGCACAAGCAATGGAAGCTTTATCTCAGATAGCATTTCTGATGAAGAAGTTTTGATGCTTATATCAAAGAAATCTTTAAAGAAATCGAAGAAAATTAAAATCGGTCCTAGTGACTGATTTTTATAATAAAATTTTTCAGAAAATTACAAATAATACTTGAATTTTTAGGAGAATAGTGTAGAATAGAACACAGAGCTTGATTAGAATAAAGGAGATTGTCATGACAGTAACAGATCGATTGGGAAAATCTCGGTTTTTCCTATATGAAACTACCTTATCGTTATATCGCTTATTTTAAAGATGGACAATGGGCTCAAGGAGAATTAACAGAAGATGCAACCTTGCATATCTCAGAATCATCTCCAAGCCTTCACTATGGACAACAAACATTTGAAGGATTGAAAGCCTATCGTACAAAAGGATGGCAGTATTCAACTCTTCCGTCCAGATGAAAAATGCTAAACGTCTGCAACGTACCTGTGATCGTCTCTTGATGCCATAGTTCCAACAGAAATGTTTGTAGAGGCGTAAAGCCGTTGTTCGATGCTAATGAGGAATACGTACCACCTTATGGAACTGGTGGAACCCTTTACCTCCGTCCCACTCTTGATTGGTGTTGGAGATATCATTGGGGTAAAAACCAGCTGAGAGTATATTTTTACCATTTTGCTATGCCCAGTTGGAAATTACTTTAAGGGTGGATTGGTTCCAACAAACTTCTTGATTCAAGATGAGTATGACCGTGCTGCACCAAATGGAACAGGGGCTGCCAAGGTCGGTGGGAACTATGCAGCCAGTCTTTTGCCAGGTAAAAATGGCTAAATCCCGTCATTTCTCAGATGTTATTTATCTAGATCCCATCAACTCACACTAAAGATTGAAGAAGTCGGTTCAGCAAACTTCTTTGGAATTACAGCTGATAATGAGTTTGTAACTCCCATTGAGTCCATCAATCTTGCCATCAATTACCAAAGTACTCATTGCTTTACTTGGCAGAGCATCGTTTGGGCTTGAAACCTGTTGAGGGGATGTACCAATTGATAGTCTTGATCGATTTGTAGAAGCAGGTGCCTGCGGTACTGCGGCAGTTATCTCACCTATTGGGGAATCCAACACGGTGATGACTTCACATTTTCTACAGTGAGACAGAGGTTGGTCAGTGACTCGTAAACTATACGATGAATTGACAGGTATCCAATTTGGTGATATTGAAGCACCAGAAGGTTGGATTGTAAAAGTAGATTAAAAATTATTAAAGGAGTTCTTTATGAAAACGAAAAAGTGGATGTTAACAGCAGGAGTGGTCCTGAGTGCAGCAGTTCTTCTTGTAACTGTGGGAAAGCTGACAAGGAAGCAGATGCGCCTACAACTTTCTCTTATGTCTATGGAGTAGACCCATCATCTTTGGACTACAGTATCGCAACTCGTACTTCAACAACTGATATCATCGGTAACGTCGTTGATGGTTTGTTGGAAAACGATGAATATAGAATTTGATTCCTTCACTAGCTGAGGACTGGAGTGTCTCACAAGACGGTTTGACTTATACTTATAAACTTCGTAAAGGGGTTAAATGGTATACTTCAGAAGGTGAAGAATACGCTGAAGTAACTGCGCATGACTTTGTTACAGGGTTGAAACACGTAGCAGATGGCAAATCAGACGGTGTCACTCTTATTCAAAACTCAATCAAGGGCTTGAATGAATATATGACTGGTGAGACTAACGACTTCTCAACAGTTGGTGTTAAGGCAGTAGATGACTATACTGTTGAGTACACTCTAAATGCACCTGAAACTTTCTGGAATTCAAAAGTAACTTCAGCAACTATGTTGCCAGTAAATGAAGAATTCCTCAAAAGCATCAGGTAAAGAAATTACGGAACAGTCAGCCCAGCTGGTATTCTTTATAATGGTCCATATATCTTGAAGACATTGACTTCAAAATCTTTAATCGAATATGAAAAGAATCCAAATTATTGGGATAAAGAGAAGGTTAAAATCGAGAAAGTTAAATTAACTTACTATGATGGTTCAGACCAAGAATCCTTGATTCGTAGCTTCTCTTCAGGTGTTTACACAACAGCTCGCCTCTTCCCAAGTAGCTCAAACTTTGCTTCTACTTTGGAACAATACGGAGATAAAATTACTTACAGCCCACAAGATTCAACTAGTTACTACTTTACCTTTAACGTAAACCGTCAATCTTTCAATAAGACAGCGAAAACAAGTGAAGAACAGAAAACTTCTACAAAAGAAGCAATGTTGAACAAGGACTTCCGTCAAGCAATCAACTTTGCCTTCAACCGTCATTCTTATGCTGCCCAGCTCAATGGTGAAGATGGTGCGGACAAGATTATTCGTAATAGCTTAGTACCAGACAATTTCGTTCAATCTGGTGGTAAAAACTTTGGTGATATCGCTCAAAAAGAATTGGTCAACTATGGAGACCAATGGAAAGGTGTTGAGCTCGTTGACGGAAAAGATACCATCTACAATCCTGACAAAGCCAAAAGCTTCATTTGAAAAAAAGCTAAGAAAAGAATTGGAAGCAAAAGGTGTAACCTTCCCAATTCACTTGGATGTTCCCAGTTGAACAGACAGATACCATTGCCGTTCAACAAAGCAATTCCTTTAAACAATCAATCGAGTCAACTCTTGGTTCTGAAAATGTCGTGATCGATGTCCTTCAAATGACTGATAACGAGAAGGAAAGCAGTACATCTCAAGCACGTGTTCCTGCTCAAAAAGACTATGACTTGAACAGTACTGGATGGGCTCCAAGCTACCAAGATCCAGCAAGTTATCTCAATATCATGGATCCTAAGACCGGTTCTGCTATGAAACACCTTGGTATTACTAAAGGAAAAGACAAGGAAGTAGTAGCTCAACTAGGTTTGGACGAATATAAGAAACTCTTGGATGATGCAGTTTCTGAGAAAAATGACTTGGATAAGAGATATGAAAAATATGCTAAAGCTCAAGCATGGCTCACTGATAGTTCTCTCTTGATGCCAACAGCTTCATCAGGTGGTTCACCAGTTGTCAGCAACATTGTTCCTTTCTCTAAACCATACTCACAAGTTGGTATTAAGGGTGATCCATACATCTTCAAGGGAATGAAATTGCAAAAAGAGATTGTATCTGCTAAAGAATATCAAGCAGCTCTTGAAAAATGGCAAAAAGAAAAATTGGAATCAAACAATAAATACCAAAAAGAATTAGAAAGTCATGTCAAATAAAACAGACTAGTACTTTTGGAATAAAGGGGCCTATATGGAATGGATTAAACTAATAGGGATAGTTATCATTGTGATTGGTTTTATCTATAAGTTAGATACCATTGCAACGGTAGTCTTAGCTAGTTTAGTTACCGCTCTAGTTTCTGGAGTTTCTCTTGTTGAGTTCTTGGAAATTTTGGGAAAAGAATTTAGTAATCAACGAGTTCTGACGATTTTTATGGTAACCTTGCCACTGGTAGGTTTATCTGAAACTTTTTGGCCTCAAAGCAACGTTCGATTGACTTGATTCAAAAGATAAAGGGACTAACAGTTGGAAGTTTTTATACAGTGTATTTCTTTTTTCGGGAACTCGATGGTTTCTTTGCCATTCGTCTTGGAGGACATCCGCAGTTTGTAAGGCCTTTGGTTCAACCCATGGGACAAGCAGCAGCAGAGTCTCAATTAGGGTAGAAAATTAACGGAGCAGGAGAGCGAAGCGCTAAAAGCGCGTGCAGCAGCAAATGATAATTTTCGCAAATTTCTTTGCTCAAAAACACTTTTCGTTGGTGCAGGTGGTGTCCTCTTGATAGGGGGCACACTGGACCAATTGAGGTTACGAAAAGTAATTATGCAGGGAATTGCTTCAGCTTCGCTTATAGTTGCAGGAATTGCCCTATTTATAGTTGGGATTTACAATTACCTGTTTGATAGAAAACTGCTAGCAAATAAGGTTAGTAAAGGGAAAAAGAAGAATGACCAATCTAGCAAGACAGTTATTAGAGTTGACCTATATTGTGATTGGTTGTCAATTCCTTCATACAGCTTATTGTAGCTATAAAAGATAAAAACAAACCCAGTTCGCTTTGGAACGGCTGGGTTTTGGGCTTTATTGAGCATCAGTTTTATCGGTGGTTCCTATCTACCTTCTGTCTGTATTGGAGTTATCGTAGTGCTATTAGCCCTGCTAACTCTCTTTAAACAGGTTCGTATCGGAACCTCCAAGTCTCTGGATGAAGTCAAGGCAAACATTGAAGCTAAACGACTAAAAGAATAAAATTTTTTTATTCCAGTCATGTTAATGGCTTTGATTGCTTTGGTATTAGCAAAAATGATCCCTGAGTTTAGTAAGATTGCTATCAGTCTTGCAGCATTTTTTTGCAACCATCTCTCTTTTATTGATTACTAAGAGTTCTCCTAAAAGTTTGTTAGCAGAAAACAATCGCATGGTTCAACAAGTTTCAACCAGTGGGATTGTGCCTCAACTTTTAGGTGCTTTAGGGAGCAATATTTTACCGTAGCAGGAGTTGGAGACCTGATTTCGCATTTAATCAGCGGTCTAGTTCCTTCGGGTAGTCGTTTTATGGGTGTGGTAGCTTATGTCCTTGGGATGGTTCTATTCTCCATGATAATGGGGAATGCATTTGCTGCTTTCACAGTCATTACTGCTGGAATTGGTGTTCCTTTGTATTTGCCTTTGGGAGCTGATCCAATCGTGGCTGCAGCTCTAGCAATGACGACAGGTTGCTGTGGAACCTTATTGACTCCAATGGCAGCTAACTTTAATGCTTTACCAGCAGCTCTCCTGGATATGAAAGATCCAAATGGGGTTATCAAAGCGCAAGTAGGAGTAGCTGTTATCATGATTATCCTACATATATTTTTGATGTACTTTTTGGCATTTTAGCAAAGGAAATAAAATGAAAATATTAGTAACAGGTTTTGATCCTTTTGGTGGTGAAAAGGTTAATCCAGCTCTGGAAGCTGTTAAATCATTACCATCTGAGATTCATGGAGCTGAAATTCATTGGGTAGAAATCCCAACGGTCTTTTATCGATCAGCAGAGGTTTTAGAAGCAGAAATTGAACGATATCAGCCAGATGCGGTGCTTTGCATTGGACAAGCAGGAGGAAGAGCTAGTCTAACTCCTGAGAGAGTCGCCATCAACCAAGATGATGCTAGAATTCCAGATAACCAAGGGAATCAGCCGATTGACACTCCTATACGCCTGGACGGTCAAGCAGCCTATTTTAGCACACTACCTATTAAGGCAATGGTTCAAGCGATTAAAGAGGAAGGGTTACCAGCTACAGTGTCCAATACAGCAGGAACCTTTGTTTGTAATCATTTGATGTACCAGGCTCTCTGTTAGCGGATAAAAAGTTTCCCACATATGAGAGCAGGCTTTTATGCATATTCCCTATATGACAGAACAGGTGATCAATAAACCTAATACAGCATCTATGAGTTTAACTGATATCGTCAGAGGTATCGAAGCTGCGATTGGTGCTATCGTAGATTATAAAGATAAGGACATAAAATTAGTGGGTGGGACAACCCACTAACAATGAATCTTCCTAGATTAAAAATTAGATTTTTGTCACAAAAAAACTCTTTTATCAAGATTGTCTTGATAAAGAGTTTTTCTTCTGAGTTTTTTTAAATTTCTTGTACAATAGGAAGAGTGAAAAAGAGGTATCGTATGAGTAAAAAGATAAAAATTGAAATTCAATTAACAGACGCAACTGTTTTTAGTTGGTAAGGAAAAGTATGAAGGGTATACTTTAACGATTGGTAAAAAGGTTATTGGTGAAATTGCTGAACTAGATAATCAATTTGCGATCATAAAGAATGGAAATGTCGATAGTTTTTTTATAAAAAAACTTGAAAAAAAGCTGTGGAAAATTTTGATTGAAAACTATAATTTAGCAAAATAAAGCTTGTTTTTTTGTAAATTTTCATGATATAATAGTTTTTGTTGAACATTGGAGAGATAGCGAAGAGGCTAAACGCGGCGGACTGTAAATCCGCTCCTTCGGGTTCGGGGGTTCGAATCTCTCTCTCCATTTCACTTTTTGGGGTATAGCCAAGCGGTAAGGCAAGGGACTTTGACTCCCTCATGCGTTGGTTCGAATCCAGCTACCCCCAGTTCTTAGGGTAATAAATTCAAGGATAAAAAGAAAAATATCTTAGGGTATTTTATTTTTATAATTGAAGGACGTGAACGATATAACATGTCTTTGCGGGTGCTTAGGAAAAAAATTATAAGTATGTCAAGTTTAAGAAAAAAACTTGATTGTTGGAGATTTTTTTAGATGAACGAATTTGAAGATTTGCTAAATAGCGTTAGCCAAGTTGAGCCAGGTGATGTTGTTAGTGCTGAAGTATTGACAGTTGATGCTACTCAAGCTAACGTTGCAATCTCTGGAACTGGTGTTGAAGGTGTCTTGACTCTTCGCGAATTGACAAACGATCGCGATGCAGATATCAATGACTTTGTAAAAGTAGGTGAAGTATTGGATGTTCTTGTACTTCGTCAAGTAGTTGGTAAAGATACTGATACAGTAACATACCTTGTATCTAAAAACGCCTTGAAGCTCGCAAAGCATGGGACAAAACTTGTAGGACGTGAAGAAGAAGTTGTTACAGTTAAAGGAACTCGCGCTGTTAAGGGTGGACTTTCAGTAGAATTTGAAGGTGTACGTGGATTTATCCCAGCTTCAATGTTGGATACTCGTTTTGTACGTAACACTGAGCGTTTTGTAGGTCAAGAGTTTGATGCTAAAATCAAAGAAGTTGATCCTAAAAGAAAAACCGCTTCATCCTTTCACGTCGTGAAGTTGTAGAAGCAGCAACTGCAGCAGCTCGTGCTGAAGTATTTGGTAAATTGGCTGTTGGTGATGTTGTAACTGGTAAAGTTGCACGTATCACAAGCTTTCGGTGCTTTCATCGACCTTGGTGGTGTTGACGGATTGGTTCACTTGACTGAATTGTCACACGAACGTAACGTTTCACCAAAATCAGTTGTAACTGTTGGTGAAGAAGTTGAAGTGAAAATCCTTGATCTTAACGAAGAAGAAGGACGTGTATCACTTTCACTTAAAGCTACAACACCTGGACCATGGGATGGCGTTGAGCAAAAAAATTGGCTAAAGGTGATGTTGTAGAAGGTACAGTTAAACGTTTGACTGACTTCGGTGCATTTGTTGAAGTATTGCCAGGTATCGATGGACTTGTTCACGTATCACAAATTTCACACAAACGTATTGAAAATCCAAAAGAAGCTCTTAAAGTTGGTCAGAAGTTACTGTTAAAAGTTCTTGAAGTTAACGCTGATGCAGAACGCGTATCTCTTTCTATCAAAGCTCTTGAAGAACGTCCAGCTCAAGAAGAAGGACAAAAAAGAAGAAAAACGCGCTCCACGTCCACGTCGTCCAAAACGTCAAGAAAAAAACGTGATTTTGAACTTCCTGAAACTCAAACAGGATTCTCAATGGCTGACTTGTTCGGAGACATCGAACTTTAATCCATTCGAATTTGAATAAAATCCTTTGTTTTTAAAACAAAGGGATTTTTTTCTTTTTCTACTAGCATTTTTTTGATATAATGGTTTTATGTTATATTCAGAAAAAGAAATCACTTTATCAAACAATAAATGAACAGCTCTCTTATCTTTTTAGAAGGAGAGCCCAATGTGTTAGCTAATCTTTCTAAATGCTAGTGCTCTGCTAAAAAAACAAGCTTTTCCCAATACTGTTTTTTTGCAGGTTTCTATCTATTTGATGGGAATGAACTGATCTTGGGACCCTTTCAAGGTGGAGTTTCATGTGTACGAATCGCTCTTGGAAAAGGTGTTTGTGGCGAATCGGCAGCTAGTCGTCAAACAGTTATTGTTGGTGATGTAAAAACCTATCCAAACTATATTTCTTGCGATAGTAGTGCTCGTAGTGAAATTGTTGTGCCGATGGTTAAAGAGGGACGTCTTTTGGGCGTTCTAGATTTAGATTCATCTCTTGTTGATGATTATGATGACTTGGATCAGAAATATCTAGAAGAGTTTGTTGCTATTTTGTTAGAGAAAACCGAATGGAATTTTTCAATGTTTGAGGAGAAAGCGTAATGTATCAGGCCCTTTATCGAAAATATAGAAGTCAAACATTTTCACAGTTAGTAGGCCAAGAAATTGTTGCAAAAACTCTGAAACAAGCTGTAGAGCAGGAAAAGATCAGCCATGCCTATCTTTTTTCAGGGCCTCGTGGAACTGGAAAAACCAGTGTAGCTCAAAATTTTTGCCAAGGCTATGAACTGCCCTAATCAAGAGGGAGGAGAACCTTGCAATAACTGTTATATCTGTCAGGCGGTGACAGACGGTAGCTTGGAAGACGTTATCGAAATGGACGCGGCCTCGAACAATGGGGTGGATGAAATTCGTGATATCCGTGATAAATCAACCTATGCTCCAAGTATAGCTCAGTATAAGGTCTATATCATTGATGAGGTTCATATGCTTTCAACAGGAGCCTTCAATGCCCTTTTGAAAACTCTCGAAGAACCCACTCCTAATGTTGTTTTTATCCTAGCAACGACAGAGCTTCATAAGATTCCTGCAACCATTTTGTCTCGTGTTCAACGCTTCGAGTTCAAATCTATTAGAACTCAGGATATTCGAGATCATATCTTCCATATTTTAGAGAAGGAAGGGATTGCTTATGAAACTGAAGCTGTTGAGATTATCGCTCGTAGAGCCGAAGGTGGTATGCGGGATGCTTTGTCCATTTTAGACCAAGCATTGAGCTTGACTCAAGATGCTAGATTAACAACAGCTGTTTCTGAGGAAATTACTGGGACTATTAGTCTAAGTGCTTTGGATAATTATGTGGCTGCCTTGGCACAAAAAGATGTGACTCGTGCTTTGGAAAATCTTAATTTGATTTTTGATAACGGAAAAAGCATGACACGATTTGTAACGGATTTGTTGCAGTATCTAAGAGATATTTTTGATTGTCCAAACTGGTGGGAGAATACTCACCATAGTGATCTCTTTAAGGATAACCTAGGTCTTTCACAGGCTGTTTTGTTCGAGATGATTGGAATTGCGACAAGTAGTTTAGCTGATATCAAGGCTAGCTTACAGCCCTAAGATTTATGCTGAAATGATGACCATTCGTTTGACAGAGACTTGATTCCCAAAACCAGCATTATCAGATGATACAGGTTGAGGAATTAGTCTCTCTTAGAGAAGAAGTTGCGCGATTGAAACAGGCTCTGGCAAATGTTAACATGAGTCCTAAGCAGACTACACCAACGCCAAGTCGTCCCAGTTAACAGCAAGTCAGTTTATCGCGTAGATCGCAATAAGGTTCAGTCTATTCTTCAAGAAGCTGTTGAAAATCCTGATTTAGCCCGTCAAAATCTAATCCGTCTTCAAAATGCTTGGGGAGAAGTTATTGAAAGCTTGTCAGGTCCAGATAAGGCGCTTTTAGTCGGTTCTCAACCTGTTGCGGCTAATGAGCATCATGCCATTCTTGCATTTTGAATCTAAACTTCAATGCTGGGCAGACCATGAAACGTGATAATCTCAACACCATGTTTGGCAATATCCTTAGTCAAGCAGCGGGATTTTTCACCAGAGATTCTTGCTATTTCCATGGAAGAGTGGAAAGAAGTCAGAGCTGACTTTCTCAGCTAAGGCTAAATCGTCTCAAGGTCAACCAGTTAAGGAAGAAGTTGAAGAATCTGTCCTTCCTCAAGGATTTGAATTTTCTAGCGGATAAAGTGACCATAGCAGAAGATTAAAAAGGATATTTGTGACATAATACGATGAACAGACAACAATTTATAATCATGGCCTTATTTACTGCTGCTGAGACTTATTTCCTTTAATGAATCCATCATGGAGCAACGGTATATTATGGCCTTGCTTTGGGCTATTTTTAATCCTAAGAAATTTTAGAGTCAGCTATATTATGGGTAAAATTGTCAACGCTATAGATGACCATTTTTCGAGGGAAAGAAGTAAGCCCTCAGCTTCTAGACAAAATTAAAGCCTTTTTAGGCTTTTTGTTATACTATTAAAAGTATATTTATTGACATTTTTATCGTTTTTACTAGAAAACTAAGGACAATTTTCTAGCGAAAATGATAAAACGGATTGAAAAGAAAGGAATTATCATGTCAGTATTAGAGATCAAAAGATCTTCACGTTGAAATCGAAGGAAAAAGAAATTTTTAAAAAGGGGTTAACCTGACTCTTAAAACAGGAGAAATTGCAGCTATCATGGGACCCAAATGGTACCGGTAAGTCTACTCTCTCAGCTGCTATTATGGGAAACCCAAACTATGAAGTCACTAAAGGTGAAGTCTTGTTTGACGGTGTAAATATCCTTGAGTTGGAAGTGGATGAGCGTGCGCGTATGGGACTTTTTCCTTGCTATGCAATATCCCATCAGAAATTCCAGGAATTACCAATGCAGAATTCCTTCGTGCAGCTATGAATGCTGGTAAAGAAGATGATGAGAAAGATTTCAGTGCGTGAGTTTATCACTAAAGCTAGACGAAAAAAATGGAATTGCTCAACATGAAAGAAGAAATGGCAGAGCGTTACCTCAATGAAGGTTTCTCTGGTGGTGAGAAAAAAACGCAATGAAATTCTTCAACTCTTGATGTTGGAACCAACTTTCGCACTTCTTGATGAGATTGACTCAGGTCTTGATATTGATGCTCTTAAAGTTGTCTCTAAAGGTGTGAATGCTATGCGTGGCGAAGGCTTTGGTGCTATGATTATTACTCACTACCAACGTCTCTTGAACTATATCACGCCAGATGTAGTACACGTTATGATGGAAGGTCGTGTTGTTCTTTCTGGTGGTCCAGAATTGGCTGCACGTTTGGAACGTGAAGGATACGCAAAATTAGCTGAAGAACTTGGCTATGACTACAAGGAAGAATTGTAATTCCCTCGTATCTTTTAGGAGAAGTAAATGACTAAAGAAACTATTAAACTTTTTTCAGAAATGCACGCTGAACCAAGCTGGTTGTCTGACCTCCGTCAAAAAGCTTTTGATAAGATTGAGAGTTTAGAATTGCCAGTCATTGAGCGTGTCGAAATTTCACCGTTGGAATCTTGGGTGATGGAACGATTACAGAAAGTGAACCATCAGCAAATGTCCCTGACTTCACAGCTTTAGATAATCACTTGAAGTTGGTGCAAGTAGGAACTCAGACTGTTTTTGAACAAACTCCAGTTGAGTTGGCTGAACAAGGAGTGGTCTTTACAGACTTCCACTCAGCTCTTGAAGAAATTCCCGAACTGATCGAAGAATTCTTCATGTCATCTGTTAAGTATGACGATGACAAGTTGGCAGCCTACCATACAGCTTATTTTAACAGTGGTGCTGTTCTCTATATTCCTGATAACGTGGAAATCGCAGAACCAATCGAAGGAATTTTTCTACCAAGACAGCGATAGTGATGTGCCATTTAACAAGCATATTCTGATCATCGCTGGTAAAAACAGTAAGATCAGCTACCTTGAACGTCTTGAGTCACGTGGTGAAGGGTAGTGCTAAAGGCAACTGCCAATATCACAGTAGAAGTGATTGCACGTTCTGGTGCACAAGTGAAAGTTTGCTGCGATTGACCGTCTAGGTGAAAACGTTACTGCTCACATTAGCCGCCGTGGTAAATTAGGGCAACGATGCAAGTATTGACTGGGCTATCGGTGTCATGAACGAAGGAAATGTCGTTGCTGACTTTGATAGTGACTTGATTGGAAATGGTAGCCATGCTGACCTCAAGGTCGTAGCTCTTTCAAGTGGCCGTCAGGTGCAAGGGATTGATACTCGAGTGACTAACTATGGTTGCAACTCTATCGGTAATATCCTTCAACATGGGGTTATTCTTGAAAAAGCAACCTTGACCTTTAACGGTATCGGCCACATCATTAAGGGTGCCAAGGGAGCAGATGCGCAACAAGAAAGTCGTGTTCTTATGCTTTCAGACCAAGCGCGTTCAGATGCCAACCCAATTCTTTTTGATTGATGAAAATGATGTTACTGCGGGTCACGCGGCTTCTATCGGTCAAGTAGATCCCAGAAGACATGTACTACCTCATGAGCCGTGGCTTGGACAAAGGCAACTGCAGAACGCTTTGGTTGTTCGTGGTTTCCTTGGATCTGTTATCGTTGAGATTCCAGTCAAAGAAGTTCGCGATGAAATGATTGCAACGATCGAAGAAAAATTGTCAAAACGCTAAGGGGAAGCCTATGTTAGATGCAGAAGTGATTCGCAAGGATTTTTCCGATTTTAGACCAGATTGTCAATGACGAACCCTCTGGTTTATTTGGACAATGCTGCGACGACACAAAAACCACTAGCAGTTCTGGAAGCCATTAACCGCTACTATGAGCAGGACAATGCCAATGTCCACCGCGGTGTTCATACCTTGGCAGAGCGTGCGACAGCATCTTATGAAGCTGCTCGTGAAACCATTCGTAAGTTTCATCAATGCAGGTTCGACAAAGGAAGTCCTCTTTACTAGAGGAACCACGACCAGTCTCAACTGGGTGGCACGTTTCGCTGAGGAAGTCTTGACTGAGGGGCGATCAAGTTTTGATTTCAGTCATGGAACACCATTCCAACATCATTCCTTGGCAGGAAGCTTGTCGAAAGACTGAGGGCTGAGCTTGTTTATGTCTATCTCAAGGATGGAGCTCTGGATATGGATGACTTTACGAGCTAAATTGACAGATAAAGTTAAGTTTGTCTCGCTAGCTCATGCTTCCAATGTTCTGGAGTAGTAAATCCCTATCAAAGAAATCACTCAAATGGCTCATGAAGTTGGAGCCATTATGGTGGTGGATGGTGCTCAGTCTACACCGCATATGAAGATTGATGTTCAGGACTTGGATGTGGACTTTCTTTGCATTTTCTCAGGTCACAAGATGGCTGGTCCGACTGGTATCGGTGTTCTTTATGGCAAAGAAAAGTATCTGGAACAAATGTCACCAGTTGAATTTTGGTGGTGAGATGATTGATTTTCGTCTATGAACAATCTGCATAGCTGGAAGGAATTGCCTTGGAAATTCGAGGCTGGAACTCCCTAACATGGCAGGTGCAATTGGACTTGCTGCTGCAGTAGATTATCTTGAAAATCTTGGTATGGAAGTCATTGAAGCTCATGAACAGGAATTGATTGCATATGTCTTTCCAAAATTGCAGGCAATTGAAGGTTTGACCATTTACGGTTCGCAGGACTTTGGCTCAACGTTCAGGTGTCATTGCTTTTAACCCTAGGGTGATCTTCATCCTCACGACCTCGCGACTGCTCTGGATTATGAAGGAGTAGCAGTTCAGTGCAGGGTCACCATTGTGCTCAACCTTTGCTCCAGTATTTGGACGTTCCAGCAACAGCTCGTGCAAGTTTTTATATCTACAATACCAAGGCAGATTGTGATAAGTTAGTCGATGCCTTACAAAAGACAAAGGAGTTTTTCAATGGCACTTTCTAAACTAGATAGCCTTTATATGGCAGTGGTAGCGGACCATTCGAAAAATCCCCATCACCAAGGGAAGCTAGAAGATGCTGAACAAATCAGTCTTAACAATCCAACCTGTGGTGATGTGATTAATCTCTCTGTTAAGTTTGATGCAGATGATCGTTTGGAAGATATCGCTTTTCTAAACTCTGGTTGTACCATTTCAACTGCCTCTGCTAGTATGATGACAGATGCAGTCTTAGGAAAGACCAAGCAAGAAATCCTAGAGCTTGCAACCATCTTTTCTGAAATGGTTCAAGGTCAAAAGGATGAGCGTCAAGATCAACTTGGAGATGCAGCTTTCTTGTCAGGTGTTGCAAAATTTCCTCAACGAATCAAATGCGCAACCCTAGCTTGGAACGCCCTTAAGAAAACAATTGAAAATCAAGAAAACAAATAAGACAAGCTTTCTTTGTCTTATAAATCATTAGAAATAAAGAATGAAAGAAAGGATATTATGGCTGAAGAAAGAGTAGAACCAAAACCAATTGACCTTGGTGAATATAAATTTGGTTTCCATGATGATGTAGAGCCTGTCCTATCGACAGGAAAAGGATTGAATGAAGAGGTCATTCGTGAACTATCAGCTGCTAAGGGTGAGCCTGAGTGGATGTTAGAATTCCGTTTGAAGTCTTATGAAACCTTTCAGAAAAATGCCCATGCAAACTTGGGGAGCAGACTTGTCAGAGATTGACTTTGATGACTTGATTTACTACCAAAAACCATCTGATAAACCAGCTCGTTCATGGGATGATGTACCTGAAAAAGATTAAAGAAACCTTTGAACGTATCAGGATTCCCAGAAGCTGAACGTGCTTATCTAGCTGGAGCTTCTGCCCAGTATGAGTCAGAAGTGGTTTACCATAACATGAAGGAAGAATTTGAGAAGTTAGGTATCATCTTTACAGATACAGATTCTGCCCTCAAGGAATACCCAGACTTGTTTAAACAATACTTTGCTAAGTTGGTACCGCCGACGGATAACAAGTTGGCTGCCCTCAACTCAGCAGTATGGTCAGGTGGAACCTTTATCTACGTACCAAAAGGTGTCAAGGTAGATATTCCACTTCAAACTTACTTCCGTATCAACAATGAAAAATACTAGGTCAGTTTGAACGTACCTTGATTATCGTTGATGAGGGAGCAAGTGTCCACTACGTAGAAGGATGTACAGCGCCAACTTATTCAAGCAACAGCTTGCATGCTGCCATTGTAGAAATCTTTGCCTTGGACGGAGCTTATATGCGTTATACAACCATCCAAAAACTGGTCTGATAACGTCTATAACTTGGTAACAAAACGTGCTAAAAGCTTTGAAAAGATGCGACTGTTGAGTGGATTGATGGAAACTTGGGTGCCAAAACAACCATGAAATATCCATCTGTTTACCTAGATGGAGAAAGGAGCGCGTGGTACCATGCTTTCGATTGCCTTTTGCTAATGCTGGGCAACATCCAGGATACTGGTGCTAAGATGATCCACAATGCTCCACATACAAGCTCGTCTATCGTGTCTAAATCTATCGCTAAAGGCGGAGGAAAGGTTGACTATCGTGGACAAGTGACCTTCAACAAGAACTCTAAGAAATCTGTTTCTCACATCGAGTGTGATACCATTATCATGGATGACTTGTCAGCATCAGATACTATTCCGTTTAATGAAATCCACAACTCACAAGTAGCTTTGGAACACGAAGCCAAAGTATCTAAGATTTCAGAAGAACAACTCTATTATCTCATGAGTCGTGGTTTGTCAGAATCTGAAGCAACAGAGATGATTGTCATGGGATTTGTTGAACCCTTCACTAAAGAACTTCCAATGGAATACGCAGTTGAGCTCAATCGCTTGATTAGCTACGAAATGGAAGGATCAGTCGGATAAACTTTATGAACAGAAACTGAGGCTGGGACAAAAGTCCTAGCCTCTCAATTGTCTTTGGATTGTTGAGCAAGACGCAGTGGTTGAGTGGGCTCTACTACGCTGATTTCATCAGCTTTTACAGCCCTACTCAACTGTGCGGAGGTGGGACGACGAAATCGTATTCTAACGAATTACCGATTTCTGTCCCACTCTCAGTTTTTTTGATGAAAGATGCTAATAAATATTCACAAAAAGTCTTTTGTATGGTAAAATAATACAATCACATAAAGTGGGAGATGAATGATGAATATTTTTAGAACCAAAGACGTTAGTCTAGGTAAGACAGAAATGCATCGCCATTTAAAACTATGGGACTTAATTCTCTTGGGAATTGGTGCTATGGTGGGAACAGGTATTTTTACGATTACAGGAACTGCTGCAGCAACATTAGCAGGACCTGCCCTTGTGGTATCGATTGTAATTTCTGCTATCTGCGTATCCTTATCTGCACTCTTTTTGCAGAATTTGCTTCTCGTGTTCCTGCAACGGGTGGAGCCTATAGTTGTTATATGCAATTTTGGGTGAATTCCCAGCCTGGATAGCTGGTTGGTTAACCATTATGGAATTTATGACAGCAGTTTCAGGTGTTGCTTCTGGTTGGGCGGCCTATTTTAAGGGTTTGCTTAGCCATTATGGAATTTCCTTGCCACAAGCCTTAAATGGAACTTTTAATCCTGAACATGGTACTTATATTGATTTTTTACCAATTTTAGTAATTCTACTTGTTACAGGTGTTGTACTTTTTAAATTCGAAAAGCAGCTCTTCGTTTTAATTCTATTCTTGTTGTTTTAAAATTTTTCTGCTCTTGCCTTTATTTATCCTAGTTGGAATTTGGTACATTAAACCTGAAAATTGGTCAGATTTTTGCACCATTTGGTTTTGGTCAGATTTATGGTGGAAGCACTGGAATTATGGCAGGTGCTTCACTGATGTTCTTTTGAGTTCTTAGGGTTTTGAGTCCATTTCTATGGCAGTTGATGAAATTCAAAGTCCACAAAAAGAATATTCCACGTGGGATTGTTTTATCATAACCATTGTAACCATTCTGTATGCCTTGGTTACCTTGATATTGACAGGTATCGTTCATTATAGCAAGCTCAATGTTGATGATGCAGTGGCTTTTGCTCTTAGAAGTATTGGTATTGGTTGGGCAGCTAATTATGTTTCACTCGTTGCTATTTTTACTTTGATTACGGTATGTATTTCCATGACTTACGCCTTGTCTCGAATGATTTATAGTTTGGCACGTGATGGGCTCATGCCTCAGAGTTTCAAACAAGTGACTAAGACCAGTCGTGTCCCTAAGAATGCGACCATTTTAACAGGTGTTGTTTCAGCGATTGCAGCGGGAATTTTCCCACTGGCAAGTATCGCAGCCTTTCTCAATATCTGCACCTTAGCCTATCTTATTCTCCTAGCCTATGGGATTATCAAATTGAGAAAAGATAAGGGTATGCCCAAAGAGGGAGAATTTAAAACACCCCTGGTACCTTTTTTACCAATCTTGTCTATTCTGATTTGCCTTTCATTTATGCTTCAATATACCCTTGAAACATGGATGGCATTTGGACTAGCTTTATTAATAGGAGTTATTATTTACTTTGTTTATGGATATAACCATTCGACTGTAGCTGAAAATGAATAAAGAAAAATCATGAAATTCGCGATTTTTCGATTTCTATAACTTCTCGTTAACAAAACGAACGAAGCGATTCCACCAAACTTTTTAAGAAGAAGGCTTTTTCGACATTTTTTCTGCGACCATCTCAAAACTAGGTTTTGTCAGTTGTAATGTATCCTTGACCAACTAGATCCTTGTCTTCATAAGTCAAATGTCCAACGACAGTTCCTGCCTCTAGTGGAGCAGTGTGTTCAGTCGTGTCCGCTGTGTAGGTAATAGTTGATTGTGTACGACTACCAAGACGTTGTACGATTTTGATATCTTCTTTGGCGACAGCTGTAACTGTATCTTCCTTCCCATCTAATACAGGCGATTTACTATCTTCATAACTCTCTCCTTGTTTGACAATTGTCTGAAGAGCAAAGTTTGATGAGATGTAATCTAAAATAGAAGAAGTAGCTGTAAAGCGTGCATATGGATTAGTATCTTGGTTGTCAGCGTTTAAGACAACTGTGATGATACGCATTCCTTTTTCTACAGTCGTACCTACAAAGGATGCTCCAGCTTTATCAGTCGTACCAGTTTTAAGTCCATCAACACCACCACGATAAGCAGGCATTCCCTCAACATATAGTTGGTAGAATGAATGGTCATCCCTACAAAAAGTAGAAGAAGGTTTCTTTGTGATTTCTAAAGACTTGAGGATACTTGAGGATGAGATTGCGAGCAACGACAGCAACATCATAAGCGCTCAATTTGTTTTCATCATCTTTTTTAGAACCTGGATAGATATTATTTCCAAGAGTTTCATTGTTGAGCCCTGTTGTGTTGACGAGTGTAGCATCTTGAATTCCCCATTCTTGTAGTTTTGCCTTCATCATATCTACAAAGTCCTTCTCCAGAACCGGCAATTTTTTTCAGCTAAAGCGATAGCAGCACTGTTAGCGCTAGATACCAAAGTCGCTTCTAGCAACTCTTCGACAGTGTAATTTACTAGCTTCCATGGGAACGTTACTGCTTCAGAATTGGTTGTCAGCTGGTAGGGGATAATCAGAGATTTCTACAGGAGTAGAAAGGGAGATTTTTCCCCTGTTCCAAGGCTTCGTAAACTAGATATACAGTAAAGCAATTTGCTAATAGAAGCAATTTCAACAGGTTGAGTAGCATCCTTTTTCATATAATATCTTACCGCTGTTAGCTTCAACAGCAATGGCATGTTTTGCTGCTACATCAAAATCCTGAGCAGAAACAGTTGTAGCTGAACCGAATAAAAATAATGTGTTAATAGGTTAAAAATAATTTCTTCATAGTAACTTTATTCTATCACAAAGACAAAAAAATATTCTTGTTTTTTGATGAAGGTTATCAATCTTTTTTGAAATATGGTAAAATAGGGAAAAAGAGGAGGTGGCTTATGTTTTCGAAGAAATAAATTATTCTTCTGGACAACTGAGATATTATTAACCCTATTTTTCTACTCTATGGAGAAATGGGTGCTATTATTACACCCTTTGTCAGTGTTGCTAAATACAATCATGATTCCTTTTTATTGGGAGGATTTTTGTATTATCTAACCAACTCAATTGTTATCTTTTTAGAGAAGAATGCAAAATCAATCGCATCATTGGGATTTTTGTTAACCCTTTGTGCCTTAATTTGTGCAATCGTGACTTAGTTTGTCTATCTGCTACCGATTTTGATTAATCAGTTGAGTAGCCTAATCTATTCGAGTCAAAACATTTATGGTCGTCTTCAAGATTTAGTCATTGAGTTATCAAAACATCCAGCCCTGCAAAATCTAGATATTCAACAAACTATTCAACAACTAAATATCTCATATGTTGATATTTTGCAAAATATCTTGAACAGTGTGACAAATAGTGTTGGCAGTGTTCTCTCTGCACTCGTAAGCACTGTATTGATTATCATCATGACACCAGTCTTCTTGATTTACTTCCTACTTGATGGACATAAATTTTTACCCATGCTAGAAAGAACTGTATTAAAACGAGATAAATTGAACATATCTGGTTTATTGACAAACCTAAATACAACTATTTCTCGTTACATTAGTGGAGTGTCTATAGATGCAGTTATTATTGGATGTTTAGCTTTTTATCGGTTATAGTGTGATTGGTCTAAGATATGCCTTGGTCTTTCGCCATTTTTCTGGATTTGGCTAATTTGATTTCCATATGTAGGACCAAGTATTGGCTTGATTCAATGATTATTTCAAATCTCTTCACAGATCCTCATAAAATGATTATTGCTGTCATTTATATGTTGATTATTCAACAAGTTGATGGAAATATTTTATATCCACGTATCGTGGGTGGGGTTATGAAAGTTCATCCGATTACTATTTTAGTCTTGCTTTTTATTATCAAAGTAATATTTATGGTGTGATTGGGATGATTGTTGCTGTTCCAACCTATTCCATTTTAAAAGAGATTGCTAAATTCTTAGCGCGACTGTATGAAAATCATAAGGAAGCACAAAGAAGTTGAAAAGCATCTATCAGAATAAAGATGTCGGGATAAAAAGCTCCCGACCTCTGATCATGTATCTTTGGCGCTGTAGTTGATCAAACTTTTTATTGGTTTTAAACTCTCTAATCTCTTATGATGAAACTTTTAATTTTTCAATACACAACTTTTTACAAACAACTGAATGATTGAAGTCTTTCGGGGCTGGAAATAGGAAATTCAGACTTGGGTTATCGATTTATGGTCTATCGCCTTTTTGCTAAAATAAGCCTATTTATAGATATTTTTAAATAAATTGGTAGAGGAAGTAGAGCAAGAATAAGAATAATTCACAAAAACTTTGTAAAACACTTGCAATTTAGCTGAAATTTGATAAAATAGTAAGGAAAGTTAGACTGTATTGCCTACTGTCTATCTATAAAAATATATTTTATTGGAGGCTTTTACTCAAATGGCAAAAAGAAAAAAATACGATCGTAGTAAACCACACGTTAACATTGGTACTATCGGACACGTTGACCACGGTAAAACTACCTAACTGCAGCTATCACAACTGTTTTGGCACGTCGCTTGCCTTCAGCAGTTAACCAACCTAAAAGACTATGCGTCTATCGATGCTGCTCCAGAAGAACGCGAACGCGGTATCACAATCAACACTGCGCACGTTGAGTACGAAACTGAAAAACGTCACTACGCTCACATCGACGCTCCAGGACACGCGGACTACGTTAAAAACATGATCACTGGTGCCGCTCAAATGGACGGAGCTATCCTTGTAGTAGCTTCAACTGACGGACCAATGCCACAAACTCGTGAGCACATCCTTCTTTCACGTCAGGTTGGTGTTAAACACCTTATCGTCTTCATGAACAAGATCGACTTGGTTGACGACGAAGAATTGCTTGAATTGGTTGAAATGGAAATCCGTGACCTTCTTTCAGAATACGACTTCCCAGGTGACGATCTTCCAGTTATCCAGGTTCAGCTCTTAAAAGCTCTTGAAGGTGACTCTAAATACGAAGACATCATCATGGAATTGATGAACACTGTTGATGAGTACATTCCCAGAACCAGAACGTGACACTGACAAACCATTGCTTCTTCCAGTCGAAGACGTATTCTCAATCACTGGACGTGGTACAGTTGCTTCAGGACGTATCGACCGTGGTACTGTTCGTGTCAACGACGAAATCGAAAATCGTTGGTATCAAAGAAGAAACTAAAAAGCAGTTGTTACTGGTGTTGAAATGTTCCGTAAACAACTTGACGAAGGTCTTGCAGGAGACAACGTAGGTGTCCTTCTTCGTGGTGTTCAACGTGACGAAAATCGAACGTGGACAAGTTATCGCTAAACCAGGTTCAATCAACCCACACACTAAATTCAAAAGGTGAAGTTTACATCCTTACTAAAGAAGAAGGTGGACGTCACACTCCATTCTTCAACAACTACCGTCACAATTCTACTTCCGTACTACTGACGTTACAGGTTCAATCGAACTTCCAGCAGGTACTGAAATGGTAATGCCAGGTGATAACGTGACAATCGACGTTGAGTTGATCCACCCAATCGCCGTAGAACAAGGTACTACATTCTCTATCCGTGAGGGTGGACGTACTGTTGGTTCAGGTATGGTTACAGAAATCGAAGCTTAATTCGATTTAGTTCCCAGAAGAACAATTATTTAAGTCAGACACTAAAAGAATCTTGCTATGCAAGGTTCTTTTTTTCGATCAAAAGTGAGAGAGTTCCTTTTTACAATTTCATAAAATCATGGTAAAATGGTTAAATATTAAATTTGGAGAAAAATATGAAGTACAAGCGTATCGTATTTAAAGTGGGACTTCATCCTTGACTCATAAAGATGGAAGTTTATCTCGCAGTAAAGTAAAAGCTATCACACAGCAGCTTGCAATGCTACATGAAGCAGGTCATGAGCTGATTTTGGTGTCTTCTGGGGGCTGTTGCAGCAGGTTTTCGGAGCCTTAGGATTTTAAAAACGACCAACAAAAGATTGCGGATAAGCAAGCTTCAGCAGCAGTTGGTCAAGGATTGCTTCTGGAAGAATATACAACCAAATTTGCTCTTAAGACAGATTGTTTCAGCGCAAATCTTGCTAACTCAGGATGATTTTGTCGATAAGCGACGTTATAAAAATGCCCATCAAGCTTTGTCAGTCCTGCTTAATCGTGGTGCGATTCCTATTATCAATGAAAATGACAGTGTCGTTATTGATGAGCTCAAGGTCGAGGGGATAATGATACGCTCAGTGCTCGAGGTAGCTGCAATGGTGCAGGCAGATCTTTTGGTCCTCTTAACAGATGTAGACGGTCTTTATACTGGTAATCCTAACTCGGATCCAAGAGCTAAACGTCTGGAGAGAGTGAGACCATCAATCGTGAAATTATAGATATGGCTGGTGGAGCAGGATCTTCAAATGGAACTGGGTGGTATGCTGACTAAAATAAAGCAGCTACCATTGCGACAGAGTCAGGAGTACCGGTTTATATCTGTTCATCTTGAAAGCTGATGCTATGATGAGAGGCAGCAGAAGACCAAGGATGGTTCTTACTTTGTTGCGCAAGAAAGGGACTTCGTGCCCAGAAACAATGGCTAGCCTTTTTATGCCAAAAGTCAGGGGCAATTTGGGTTGATAAAGGGGCTGCAAGCCCTCTCTCAACATGGAAAGAGTCTCCTTTTATCAGGTGATTGTAGATGTTGAAGCAATTTTTCTTATGGTGATATTGTAACGGTATTTGATAAGGAAACTGGAAAAATCACTCGGAAAAAGGTAGAGTACAACTAGGTGCATCGGGGCTGAAAGATGTCCTTCGTTCTCAAAAAGCCAAGGGTGTCTTGATTCACCGTGATGACTGGATTTCCATTACTCCTGAAATCCAACTACTCTTTACAAATTTTAGAGGTAAACTATGGTAAGTACACAAGAACAATTTGAACAGGTACAGGCTGTTAAAAATCCATCAACACAGCTAGTGAAGAGTGAAAAACCAAGCCTTGCTAGCCATGGCTGATCACTTATTGAGCAGCTACTGAGGAGATTTTAGCAGCTAATGCTCGTCGATATGGAAGCGGCTAAGGGGTAAAATCTCAGATGTTATGCTGGATCGTCTTTTATTTTGGATGCAGGGCGTATAGAAGCTATGGCAACTGGGATTCGTGAAGTAGTTGCTTTACCAGATCCAATCGGTGAAGTTTTAGAAACTAGACAGCTTGAAAACGGCCTGGTCATCACCAAGAAACGTGTAGCCATGGGGGTCATCGGCATTATCTATGAAAGCCGTCCAAATGTGACGTCTGATGCAGCTGCTTTGCTCTTAAGAGTGGAAATGCGGTTGTTCTTCGTAGTGGTAAGGATGCCTACCAAACAGCTCATGCTATTGTTACAGCCTTGAAGAAGGGCTTGGAGACAACCACTATTCATCCAGATGTCATTCAATTAGTAGAAGATACTAGCCGTGAAAAGTAGTTATGCTATGATGAAGGCTAAGGGTTATCTAGACCTTCTCATTCCTCGTGGAGGGCTGGCTTGATCAATGCTGTCGTTGAAAATGCTATTGTGCCTGTTATCGAGACAGGGACAGGGATTGTCCATGTCTATGTTGACAAGGATGCGAGACGAAGACAAGGCTCTGTCTATCATCAACAATGCCAAAACCAGTCGTCCCTCTGTCTGCAATGCCATGGAGGTTCTACTTGTTCATGAAGACAAGGCAGCAAGCTTCCTTCCTCGCTTGGAGCAAGTTCTGGTTGCCGATCGAAAAAGAAGCTGGGACTGGAACCAATTCAATTTCCGCTCTAGATAGCAAAAGCTAGCCAGTTTGTTTCAGGTCAAGCAGCTGAGGCTCAAGACTTTGACACTGAGTTTTTTTAGACTATGTCCTTGCTGTTAAAGTTGTTTAGCAGTTTGAAGAAGCAGTTGCCCATATCGAAGCCCACAGTACCCATCATTCGGATGCCGTTGTGACTGAAAAATGCTGAGGCTGCAACTACTTTACAGATCAAGTGGACTCTGCAGCGGTTTATGTCAATGCTTCAACTCGTTTCACTGATGGTGGCCAATTTGGTCTTGGGGTTGTGAAATGGGATTTCTACTCAGAAACTGCATCGCGTGGTCCAATGGGCTTGAAGGAGTTGACTAGCTACAAAGTATGTGGTTACTGGTGATGGACAGATAAGGGGTAAGAGATGAAGATTGGATTTATCGGTTTGGGAAATATGGTGCTAGTTTAGCTAAGGTAGTCTTGCAGGCAAAAGACGGTCATCAGATTCTCCTTGCTAATCGTAGTCAAGCTCAAGGTGGATGCTTTTTATTGCCAATTATGGTGGTCTGGCTTCTAGCAATGACGAAATCTTTGCAGAAGCAGATGTGATTTTTCTGAGTAAAGCCAGCTCAATTCTCTGAACTGCTTACTCAATATCAGTCCATCCTTGAGAAAACGAGAAAGTCTTCTTTTTGATTTCTATGGCAGCTGGTTTGACCTTGGAAAAAAACTCACTAGTCTTCTTCAAGTCAGCACCAGGATTATTCGCATCATGCCTAATACACCTGTTGCTATTGGGCAAGGAGTGATTAGCTATCCCATGTCTGCAAATTGTCATCCAGAAGACAATGAACTTTTTGTCAACTGTTTAGCCAAGGCTGGCCAGTTAGTTGAAATAAGTGATGTTTTAATAGATGCTGCAACAGGGCTTTGCAGGTTGTGGGCCTGCCTTTTGTCTATCTTTTTTATCGAAGCCTTGGCGGATGCGGAGTTCAGAACAGGATTGCCACGAGAAATGGCTCTGAAAATGGCGGCTCAAACAGTAGTTGGTGCAGGTCAAATGGTCCTAGAAAGTCAGCAACATCCTGGAGTCTTGAAAGACCAAGTTTGCAGTCCCAGGTGGTTCGACCATTGCTGGTGTAGAGTCTAGAAGAACATGCTTTTTAGAGAACCGTTATGGACGCTGTCAATCAAGCCTGCAAAAGACTCAAGAATTAGACAAATAAGAGGTGAGTGTTAAAACTCAACCTCTTTTTATTACTAAAAGAGCGAAATGAAAAAGATTTCTGCAAATTCCTATTTTTGATAGAATAGAAGAGAAAAATAGAAATGGGTCAGACATGTCAAAAAGGATTTTAGCAGTCTCTCTTGAGGGACCAGAGGAGCAGGAAGACAAACGTTCTTGAGCCATAATTCCTATATTAGAGGATAGGGGAATAGAAGTTTTAAGCACTCGTGAACCAGGCGGGGTCTTTGATTGGAGAAAAGATTCGTGAAGTGATTCTAGATCCTAGTCATGCTCAGATGGATCCTAAAGACGGAGCTGCTCCTCTATATTGCTCCAGTCGTCGACAACACCTGGTAGAAAAGGTCTGCAGCACTTGCAGCTGAAGACTGGTTATCATGGACCGCTTTATTGACAGTTCAGTTGCCTATCAGGGATTTGGGCGTGGTTTAGATATAAGAAGCTATTGATTGGCTTAATGAGGTTTTGCAACAGATGGGCTGAAACCTGATTTGACTCTTTATTTTTGATATTGAGGTCGAAGAGGGGCTGGCACGTATTGCTGCCAACAGTGATCAGGGAAGTCAATCGTTTGGACATGGAAGGTCTGGACCTACACCGAAAAGTCGTCAGGGTTACTCTATCACTTTTGGAAAAGGAAACGAGACCGCATTGTAAAAATCGATGCTAGCCTACCACTTGAGTCAGTGATTGCGAACACGCAGCAGCTACTTTTTGATAGGATGGGATTAAGGAGATGAAACAGAGCAATTAAGAGCTTGTCAACCTTTACAATTTGAACGATTTTGTTCATATCTTAGAGCAAGGGCAGCTCAATCACGCCTATCTCTTTTCAGGTAATTTTGGAAGTTTAGAGATGGCTCTTTTCTTGTCTAAAAAGTCTCTTTTTGTAGTGAGAAAAACTGGTATTTTTCCTTGTGAAAAAATGTCAGGATGTAAATTGATTGAGCAGGAAGAGCTTTCCTGATGTGACCATAATCAAACCTCAGAATCAAGTCATTAAGACGGAGCGTATTCGAGAAATTAGTTGGTCAATTTTCCCAGTCTGGTATTGAGAAAATCAACGTCAGGTCTTTATTATCGAACAAGCAGAAAAATGCATATGAATCTGCAAATTCACTCTTGAAGGTTATTGAAGAACCACAGGCGAAATCTACATATTCTTTTTGACCAATGATGAGGAACAGATGTACCAACGATTCGAAGTCGGACACAGATTTTTCCAATTTAGAAAGCAAGTCTCTACTTTAATGTCACAGCTTGAAGAGGCTGGTTTAGTAAAAATAAAAGCTGAAACTATTGGCTCAGTTTAGTCAATCTCAGAGCAGAGGTTGATAAAGCTTGTGCATCAAGCAGGATTTTTGGGCACTGGTAGATGAAAGTGAACGCCTCTTTTGCTTGGCTGGCCTCGATAAAAGAATCCTGCTTGCAGGTTGCAAAATTAACGAGTTTGGCTGATGATAAAGAAAAGCAAGATCAAGTGCTCAGGATTTTAGAGGTATTAGCTGCGGGAGGTTCTCAATGTTTCTGCGCATGAATGTACATCTTGACATCTCGTCAAACTCGAAAAATGTGGCGGGCAAAATGTTAGCTCAAAAACGCTTTGGAATACCTGGTTTTACAAAATTAAAGTGAAGATAGATTATAGAGGGCTGTAATGAATAAAAAATTGATTTGATGCTTTAGATGACTTTTCACAGCAATTGTTGGTAACCTTGGCGAGACGTCGAAGCTATCAAGAAAAATCTCAAGAGTTTGGTGAAGGAAAATACAGCTCTTCGATTTAGAAAATGATAAACTGAGAGAACGATTGGGAAGTTGAGGAGACTCCATCCAAAACTAAACATGTGAGGAAAATGTGTCGCATATATGAGGACGGTTTTTCATGTTTGCCAGTGATTTTTATGGTCAACGTCGAGCAAGATGCAGAATGTATGTTTTGTGATGAGTTGTTTATTTAGGGAGTAAGTATGCAGTTTCAAAAGAGTTTTGAGGGCAATATCCTCTGGCAAGCTTTATCTAGTAGCAACGCCAATCGGTAATCTAGATGATATGACTTTTCGCGCTATTCAGACCTTGAAGGAGGTCGACTGGATCGCGGCAAGAAGATACTCGTAACACTGGACTTTTGCTCCAAAGCATTTGAAATTTCAACCAAACAAATCAGTTTTCATGAGGCATAATGCCAAGGATTCTGATTTGATTGGTTTCCTGAAAGCAGGACAAAGTCTTGCCCAAGTATCTGATGCAGGATGCCTAGTAATGGCTACGACCCAGGGCATGATTTGGTCCAAGACTGCCGTGAAGAAGATATCTGCAGTTGTCACGGTTCCAGGGAGCTAGTGCAGGAATTTCGCCTTGATTGCCAGCGGCTTGCGCAGCACAACATCTTTATGGTGGTTTTCTAGCAATGGGCCAGCAAAAGCAATTTTTCGAAGCGACATCGAGGAGCCTCAGATTTTCTCTGCAGATCACCTCACCGTGTGGCAGATGCGCTAGAAAATATGCTAGAAGTCTACTGATGATCGCTCCAGTGGTCTTGGTTAGAGGGTCGAGCTAAAATCTTTGAAGAATACCAACGTGGAAAAATTTCCAGTACTGGAAAGCATCATAGAAACTCGCTCAGTGCGAAATGCCTTCTCATGTACGTAGAAGGAGTGCTGAAAGGTCAAAGATGTAGAGGATAGGGATGAGAGGATGTTTCTGAAATTCAAGAGCGTATCCAGCAAAAGTGTGAAGAAAAATCAAGCCATTAAGGAAGTTGCGAAAGATTTGCAATGGAACAAAAAGCCAGCTCTACGCTGCCACCACGAATGGGAAGATAATCAAACCAATGACTAAACAGGGAAGTTGCCTGCTGCTGTTATACTAGAAGAAGATAGAAAGATTTGTGGGTGTCAAACGGTCTAGTTGACTTGTTCTGGAATGGATTTAGAAAGTTTCACCCAAGAGGTATTAGTGTCATGTCTCAATCTTTATATCAATGTTATCGGTGTGCTGGATTGGCGGGTTCTGGAAGCAGCCTGCCAAATCGCAGAACAGCTGGTATTCCTGTCAAACTCTATGAAATGCGTGGTGTCAAGTCAGCACCACAACACAAACGACAATTTGCTGGATTGTTTGCTCCAAATTCCTTGCGTGGAGATGCACTCAAATGCTGTCGGTCTCCTCAAGGAGATGCGTCGCCTAGGTTCTATTATCTTAGGATCCTGCAGAAGCAACCCGTGTTCCTGCTGGCGTTGGAGCCCTTGCGGTTGACCGCGATGGATTCTCCCAAATGGTCACTGATTGCCAACCATCCTTGATTGAGATCGTTCGTGACGAAATTACAGAATTGCCAACAGATGCTATTACAGTTGTTGCGACTGGACCTTTGACTAGTGATGCCCTTGCTGAGAAAATTCACGCATCTTAATGGCGGTGCCGGTTTTTATTTCTACGATGCTGCAGCGCCTATTTGGATGTTAATTCAGTTGATATGAACAAGGTTTTATCTCAAATCTCGTTATGATAAGGGAGAAGCAGCCTATCTCAACGCTCCTCATGACCAAACAAAATTTTGGATTTCATGAAGCCTTGGGTAAATGCGGAAGAAGCGCCTCTGAATTCGTTTGAGATACTTTGAAGGCTGCATGCCAATCGAGGTCATGGCTAAACGGGGTATCAAAACCATGCTTTATGGGCCTATGAAACCAGTTGGTCTAGAGTATCCAGATGACTATAAAGGACCACGTGATGGTGACTTTAAAACACCTTACGCAGTCGTCCAATTACGTCAGGACAATGCAGCGGGCAGTCTTTACAATATTTACAGTTCCAGACTCACCTTAAGTGGGGGGAGCAAAAGCGTGTCTTCCAAATGATTCCAGGTCTTGAAAATGCTGAGTTTGTCCGATATGGAGTTATGCACCGTAATTCATATATGGATTCACCAAATCTTCTTGAGCAAACTTATCGTCCTAAGAAGCAACCATCTTTCTTTGCTGGTCAGATGACAGGTGGAAGGATATGTTGAGTCAGCGGCATCAGGTCTAGATAGCTGGTCTAACGCAGCTCGTCTTTCTCAAAGGAGAAAGTCTGCTATTTTCCTGAAACAAATTGCAATTGGCAGTCTAGCTCATTACATCACCCATGTGACAGCAAACACTTCCAGCCAATGAACGTCAATTTCGGATTATCAAGGGAGTTGGAAGGTAGACACGTATTCGTGATAAGAAGGCTCGTTATGAAAAAGAAATTGCAGAGCGTGCCTTAGCTGATTTAGAGAATTTGACTATCTACCTTAAAAGAAATACTCATGATACTATAAAATCTTTAGACTGTGATAAAATAGTTTGAATAAAATAAAGGAGCGAAGTCAGGTGGAACCCAAATATAAACGTATTTTTGATTAAGTTATCAGGTGAGAGCACTTGTTGTGAACGTGGTGTGAAATTGATATCAAAACTGTTCAAGCAATGGCTGAAGAAATTCAGAAGTACATAACTAGGTATTGAGATTGCCCTCGTTATTGGTGGAGGAAATCTCGGCGTGGAGAACCTGCGGCAGAAGCTGGAATGGATCGTGTTCAGGCAGACTACACAGGAATGCTTGGAACAGTTATAGACTGCTCTTGTGATAGCGAATTCATTGCAACAAGTGGGTGTGGATGCACGTGTGCAAACAGCCATTGCCATGCAACAAGTAGCAGAACCTTACGTTCGTGGACGTCCTTGTCGTCATCTTGAAAAGGACGCATTGTTATCTTTGGTGCTGGAATTGGTTCTCCATACCTCAGCAGATACAGCGCAGTCTTCGTGCAGCGAGATTGAAGCAGACGCTATCTTGTTACTAAGAATGGTGTTGACGGTGTCTATAACTGATCCTAAAAAGGATGAGACAGTCGTGGAAATTTGAGAGTTGACTCACCGTGACGTGATCAATAAAGGGTCTCCGTATCATGGACTCCAACAGCTTCAACACTTTCAATGGACAATGATATTAGACGGTTGTTTTCAACATGAACCAACCGACAATATTAAACGTGTTTGTATTGGTGAAATATCGGAACTACAGTTTCAAATAATATCGAAGAAGGAATAAGAAATCATTATGGCAGGGCATGATCGTAGAAAAAGCAAAAAGAGAGAATGACTCAATCTCAACTCACTTGCTCGTGAGTTTGGGAGGTATTCGTGCTGGCCGTGCTAATGCTAGCTTGCTTGACCATATCACGTTGAGTACTATGGTGTTGAAACACCATAACCCAAATTAAGCTATCAGCAATCCAAAAGCGCGTGTTTACAGTTGGTAACACCATTTGACAAAATCATCTTTGAAAGATATCGAACGTGCTAGAATACTTCAGACTTAGGGTGGTACACCAGCTAACGATGGTTCTCGTTATTCGCTTGGTAATCCCAGCTCTACAGAAGAAACTCGTCGCGACCTTGCTAAAGAAGTGAAAAAGTCGGTGAAAAATGCTAAAAGTTGCTATCCGTAGCATCCGTCGTGATGCGCTATGGACGAGGCTAGAAACAAGAAAAAGCAAAAGAAATCACTGAAGACGAATTGAAGACTCTTGAAAAAGATATTCAAAAAGCAACAGAACGATGCTGCTGTAAACACATCGACGAAATGACTGCCAACAAAGAAAAAGAAATCTTGAAGTCTAGAAATAAACAGAAAAACTCAGTTGGCATTGCTGGCTGAGTTTTATTCGAAAAAGAAGGAAATATGAATACAAATCTTGCAAGTTTTATCGTTGGACTCATCATCGATGAAAATGACCGCTACTTTGTTCGAAAAGGATGGTCAAACATATGCCCTAGCTAAAGAAGAAGGTCAGCATACAGTTGGTGATGATAGGGGTCAAAGGTTTTGCTTACACCAGACATGGAAAGATGAAAGCTACGTTTGACTACTCAGAGTCGCTGCAACTCAGGAACAATTTGGTGGGGAACTGTAACAGAGGTTCGTAAGGACCTTGGGGTTTCTGTATGATACAGGATTACCAGACAGGGAAATCGTTGCGTGTCACTAGATATTCTCCTGAACTTAGAGCTCTGGCCTAAGAAGGGTGATCGTCTATACATCCGTCTAGAAGTGGATAAGAAGGACCGTATCTGGGAATCTTAGCTTATCGGAAGATTTCCAACGTCTGGCTCGTCCTGCCCACAATAACATGCAGAATCAAAATTGGCCTGCCATTGTATACCGTCTCAAATTATCAGAAGCTTTTGTCTATCTACCGGAGAACAACATGCTTGGATTTATCCATCCAAGTGAGCGCTATCAGGAACCTCGTTTTGGAGCACAGTTTTAGATGCGCGTGTCAGTGGTTTCCGTGAGGTTGACCGTACTCTTAATCTCTCTTTAAAACCACGCTTTGCGAGATGTTGGAAAATGATGCTGCAGATGATCTTTGACTTAGTTGGAAAGCAATGGTGGGTTCATGACTTGAATGATAAGTCATCACCAGATGATATCAAGGCTACTTTCGGATTTCAAAAGGTCAATTTAAAAAGCACTCGGTGGTTTGATGAAGGCTGGCAAAATCAAGCAAGATCAGTTCGGCACAGAAGCTGATTTAGGAGGCTTATGAGAAAAACTCATTTTATACTTGGCTCATGACCAGGCAACGTAAAATCAAGTAATAGTCCTAAAAGCAATTTTAGCGGATCTGGCTTTTTGAGGAGTCCCGCCTTTCCCAAAGACATACAGATGATTTCGATCAAGTCAGTCGTTTTTGAGGACATGCTAGCTTTTCCTTTAATATGGGAGACTTCGACTGTCTGGCAGGAATATTTTAGAACATTAAGGCTGCCAGATGAGGTTTGGGATAGTAATTTCTCAGCCTCTTTGCTATAATATAGTCATTCAGTTTATCTTTTATGAGGATTTTCCCATTGTTGGCAACAACTTTGTCTGTTCCAGACCTATTGTCAAGATGGTGACTTTGAAGACTAGTTCTTACCCAAAAGAAAACAAAACATGTAAAACGAGATCAAAGAGTTAGAGAGGTTTCTTTGTTGAAGGAACATTCAACAGACTTTTATTCAGCTTAGTCATCCAGATGATTTAGTGCCATCTTTTGGTTCTAGTCAGGCGCCACCTTCGCTTTGATGGAGGATGAGTTAGATATGTCATCATCCATGCCTCGCACAGAGATTGTACAGAAGTCTTGAGAGAGAGTCAGCTGTGAGGAAGCCCGGACAAGTTATTCTAGCCTGGCTGGTTTGGTCAATCGTGGAACCCGACCGTTGGAACCGGAGGGTGACAGCTATTACCATGGTTAAGAATAATGAAATCGATAAGTTTGTCGTCTCTATGAAGAAGAAAATTGCTCAAAGGATGATACACATGACGCTCATCCGTGTTAAAACCTTGGGTCAATAAGCTCGAGGTGGATAGTGTCAAACAACACGATGTGACCTTTGGTGTGGGCCGGCAGGGACAGGTAAAACCTTCTAGCAGTGACCTTAGCCGTAACAGCTTCCTGGGCGCGTGGGCAAGTCATGCGTATCATTTTCGACACGTCCCAGTGCGGTAGAAGCAGGGGAGAGCGTGAGCTTTCTTCCGGAGATCTTTAAGGAAAAGGTGGAGTCACTTATCTTCGTCCAGCGCACGATGCTTTTATACTGTAGTCTGGGAAGGATCAAAGCTACCCGTCTCTCATGGAGCGAGGGTATTGGCTGAGATTACCCATCGTCATATGCCGTGTGACGTACCTTGGCTGATGCCTTGTGTCTTGGATGGCGCATACAAACCATCAGCATGATCGGTGTTCTTGGACCCGTCTTGACGCAGTTTAATTCCTAGAGATGAGTTTGTCACTGACATTAGTCGAATAGACTTGCACATAGTAATGTAAGTCAAGGTTTGATTGAGTGCTCAAAGAAAACTTAGAACATTCACCAAATTGACTTTATGTTCGCCTTTCTTCAGCCATGAGGATGGGCCTGCCACCCAGTTGTCGCTCAAATTATCAGAGCCTGATGACCTCGACCTGTCAAAGCCGAAAGAAAGTGAAGAAGAGACAGAATAGTAAAAGAGCAGGAAAAGCTGCTCTTATATCAGTGTATTACTCATCGAAAATATCAAGATTAGGACAAAAAGCTATAGAAAAATGGTTTGTATACTGAGATGAGATAGTGTGGTGATGAAACAATTTTGTGACAATTACTATTTACTATTTAATACTAATTTTAATTTTATCTAAGTTTACATTGATAATTATACTCTTTTAGAATGTATTAATGTACTTAATTTAGACGACTCATGAATTGATTGAAAGGATTAATATTGACAAATAGTGATCACATTGATTAGAAACTAGAATCTATCAAAATTTAAATTATAAACCATGACATGAGAAAACGACATCTCCAAGAACGGAAATGCTCGTTTTTGAGATTTAAAGCTAGCTTTTATGTAGCTTCTTATTTTTATAGTTTTAATTTATAAATCATTTTAGACAAGTTCACTGATTGAAGTGAAGTCACGATCCAAGCCTTCTGCAACTGGTTGACTGGTGAGGTATCCTTGATAGGTTGTCACACCTTCAAGCAAGCCTGCGTCTTCAAGGATAGCTTTCTTAAATCCTTTACCTGCCAAGGCTTCGATATAAGGAAGAGTCACATTTGTAAGGGCGATGGTAGATGTGCGAGCAACAGCTCCAGGAATGTTGGCAACCGCATAGTGAAGAACACCATGTTTTTCATAGACAGGTTCATCATGAGTTGTCACACGGTCAGCTGTTGCAATAACACCACCTTGGTCTACAGCAACGTCTACGATGACAGAACCAGGACGCATTTGTTGAACCATGTCATCGGTCACTAATTTTGGTGCTTTGGCACCAGGGATCAAAACTGCACCGATAACGACGTCTGCTTCACGCACACTTGCTTCGATATTAAATGGGTTAGACATCAAAGTTTGGATTTGGTGACCAAAGACATCTTCTAGGACTGAGAGGCGTTTAGCGCTGATATCAAGAATGGTTACTTGAGCTCCCAAACCAAGAGCGATGCGAGCTGCATGTGTACCAACAACACCACCACCGATGATGGTTACTTTTCCTTTTGGAACACCAGGGACACCACCTAGTAGAACTCCTGAACCACCAGCTTGTTTAGTCAAGAAGTGAGCTCCGATTTGGACAGCCATACGACCTGCAACCTCACTCATTGGAACCAATAGAGGGAGTTGTCCCTGAGTATCACGAACTGTCTCATAAGCAACACCAGTTGTTTTAGCTGCAAGCATAGCATCAGCCAATTCTGGGGCAGCTGCCATGTGCAAGTAGGTGAAGAGAAGTAAATCGTCACGCAAGAACTGGTACTCACTAGCAAGTGGTTCCTTGACTTTTAACAACTAACTCTGTAGCCCATGCTTCAGCAGGAGTTGCGACAATTTCTGCTCCTTGCTTTTCATAGTCAGCATCAGCAAAGCCAGAACCAAGACCTGCATTTGTTTCGATGAGGACTCGGTGACCACGACCAACAAGACTCTGTACACCAGCAGGTGTCAAAGCAACACGATTTTCATTATTTTTAATTTCCTTTGGAATTCCAATTAACATAGAGGTTTGCTCCTTATTTAACATCTAGGTTCTTATTCGAAATCATCACAGGAAGAACCCAGTCTTTTCTTGTGATGTTCTTATTTTATATGAAACCGCTTGGAAAAATCAAGAAAAATTATTGATTTCTACTGCATTTTTTGTTAAGCTTTTAGAAAATAATTTTTTCCAAAGAAAAAGGGAGGAATGGGCAATGGAATCACTATTTATCAAACTAGCTAAGTATCCAGTTATCGAAACAGAGCGCTTTAGTACTTAGACCTGTAACACTTGATGATGCAGAAGCCATGTTTGAGTATGCTTCAAATAAAGAAAATACGCGCTACACTTTTCCAACCAATCAAAGTTTAGAGGAAACTAAGAACAATATTGCTCAGTTTTATCTAGCCAATCCCTTGGGCCGATGGGGATATTGAACTAAAAAGTACTGGAGAGTTTATCGGAACTATTGATTTGCACAAGATGGATACTGTTCTTAAGAAGGCAGCCATTGGTTATATTATCAATCAAAAATATTGGAATCAAGGTTTGACAACTGAAGCCAATCGTGCCGTGATTGAACTAACTTTTGAAAAGCTTGGGATGAATAAGGTGACGGCCCTTCACGATAAGGATAATCCTGCGTCAGGAAAAGTCATGGAGAAATCAGGTATGCACTTCTCCCACGAAGAACCATATGCTAGAATGGACTATAAAGAACCGGGACGCATTGTAACACGTGTACATTACATTTTAACCAAGGAAGATTATTTTGCAAATAAGTAAGCAGTTGAAAAGTTTTTTCAGCTGTTTTTTCTTTCTCTTACGAATAAGCTAAGAGAGGAGAAAATATGGAAGAACTTATTGAGAAAATCAAAGAATACAAAATCATTGTTATCTGTGCTAGTTTGGGTTTGGTCTTGGGTGGATTTTTCCTCCTAAAACCTGTCGCTCAAACACCTGCTAAGGAAAGTAATTTGCAGACAGAAGTTACAGCTGTTTCAAAGGATTCGACGGATGAAAAGGAAGATGAAAATCAGAAGGAAGAAGTGGTGGAGCAAGATTTGATTACTGTCGATGTCAAAGGCGCTGTTAAATCGCCAGGAATTTATGATTTGCCAGTTGGAAGTCGAATCAATGATGCTGTTCAAAAAGCTGGTGGCTTGACAGATAATGCAGACAGTAAGTCTATCAATCTTGCTCAGAAAATTAGTGATGAAGCGCTGGTCTATGTCCCGACTAAGGAAGAAGTGGCTAACCAAGAGTCTTATTCAAATGCTACTGGAAATAAGGAAAGCAAGAAGGTTAATCTCAATAAAGCCAGTCTTGAAGAGTTAAAACAAGTCAAAGGATTAGGTGCTAAACGCGCTCAGGACATTATTGACCATCGTGAGTCCAATGGTAAGTTTAAGTCAGTAGATGAGCTCAAAAAGGTTTCTGGTATTGGTGCAAAAACGATAGAAAAGTTAAAAGAGTATGTTACAGTGGATTAGTCGCTTTCCAATTCCAAAAATCTATCTCAGCTTTCTCTTGCTCTGGCTTTACTATACAATCTTTTCAGCTAATTTTCTAGCACTTTTGGGGTTTGTATTTTTAGTATTTTGTCTTTTTATCCACCATCCTTGGAAAGTTGTACTAAAGGTTCTTCTGATTTGTGGACTATTTGCTAGTTGGTTTTTATTTCAAAAATGGCAACAAGAAGAAGCTAGTCAAAACTTGCTTTCTTCTGTCGAAACTGTTCGAATATTACCTGACACCATCAAGGTGAATGGGGACAGTCTTTCTTTTCGTGGTAAAGCTGAAGGACGAATGTTTCAGGTCTATTATAAACTTCAATCAGAAGCAGAAAAAGAAGACTTTCAAAATGTAACAGATCTGTATGATATTACTTTGGAAGGGAAATTAGCTAGCCCTCAAGGGGCAAGAAATTTTGCTGGCTTTGATTATCGCAACTATCTAAAAAGTCAAGGGATTTATCAAACCTTGATCATTTCGAAAATTTCAGATATGAAAGCCACGAGCAGTTTGGATATTGGAGAAAATTTATCTAGTTTGCGAAGAAAAGCAGTTGTCTGGATAAAAAGGAATTTTCCCGACCCCATGCGCAATTATATGACGGACTCTTATTGGGGCATTTGGACACAGACTTTGAGGAAATGAATGAACTCTATTCTAGCCTCGGAATTATTCACCTATTTGCTTTGTCAGGAATGCAAGTCGGATTCTTTATGAATGCTTTTAAAAAATCACTCTTACGTTTGGGCTTGACTCAAGAGAAGTTCAAATGGCTTGCCTATCCCTTTTCTTTGTTCTATGCAGGATTGACAGGATTTTCAGCATCTGTGATTAGAAGTCTGCTACAAAAATCTTGTCCCAGCATGGTTTTAAAGGGCTTGGATAACTTTGCTATGACAGTCCTCCTTTTGTTTATAGTCATGCCAAACTTTTTCCTAACTGCTGGAGGAGTTCTTTCCTGCGCCTATGCCTTTATCCTAACTATGACTAGTAAAGAAGGTCAAGGCATAAAAGCTGTTGTCAGAGAGAGTTTTATTATTTCCTTGGGAATCTTGCCAATTTTATCGTTTTACTTTTCTGAATTTCAACCGTGGTCAATTGTCCTAACTTTTGCTTTTTCTTTCTTATTTGACATGGTTTTGTGCCCTCTTATCAATTCTCTTTTGTTTGTCAATGATATACCCGTTCACTCAGTTTAACTTTATCTTTGAATGGTTAGAAAGTATCATACGCTTTGTTTATCAACTATCAAGTCGTCCGATTGTCTTTGGTCAGCCGAGTGTTTGGATTTTACTGGCACTCTTAATCGCATTGGCATTACTCTATGACCTTAGAAAAAACTTCAAAAGACTAACTTTATTAGCTTTCTTAGTTGCCTCTCTCTTTTTAGTAACCAAGCACCCTATTGAAAATGAAATCACAGTTTTAGCTATGGACCAAGGAAGTAGTATTTTATTGAGGGATATGACTGGAAAGACTATCCTGATTGATGTCGGAAGGGAGAAAGAAAGTGAAAAGAAAGAGGGCTGGCAGGAGAAAGTTTCATCAAGCACTACCCAGCGAAACTTGATTCCCTATCTGAAAAGTCGAGGTGTGGCTAAGCTTGACCAGTTAGTTTTAACAACTGGTGATGCTAAGCAACTAGGAAATCTACTAGAGTTAACTAAGGCTTTTAAAATAGGTGAAATTTTATTGCCAGAGGAGATTTTTAGAGCAAAAAGTTTTGTAGAAAAGTTGAAGAGTAGTAAGGTCAAGGTAGGAGCCATTAAAAAGGAGAAGACTTGTCTATCTTTTGGCAGTAGATTAGAGGTGAGCCATCTAGCGGAGATAAATCTGGAGAGGTTTCGGACTCCCTATTTCTCCATGGAAAACTCTTAAATCAAACTTTTCTTTTCGCTAAAGATATCAAGGAAAAGGAATTATCTAAGCAATATTCAAATCAACAAGTAGATGTTGTCATAACTAGTCAAACGGCTTCCAAAGGCTACTCAGATTTAGAGAATTTTAATATAATGAATCCTAAACTCATTGATCATCTCAGAAGATCAGAAGAAAAGCTTTAAAAACCGACATCAAGCTAGTGTGCTAGAAAAGGAGAAAAAGACTAGTGAAAGGTTCACCATACCAACCAGCAAGGTGCCATTCGTTTCAAGGGATGGACTACTTGGAATGTTGAAACTGTTCAATAACGTTTTCAGAGAAATCTAAAAATTAAAATTGTCTAAACAATCAATCAAGGCTTGATTTTGCGTCCTGTTTACTATAAAATAGTTAAGATCGGTGTCAAACTTTTATATTGTAAATAGGAGAAAAATGACAAAACTTTAAAACGTCCTGAGGTTTTATCACCTGCAGGAACTTTAGAAAAACTAAAAGTAGCTGTTCAATATGGAGCAGATGCAGTCTTTATCGGTGGTCAGGCCTATGGTCTACGTAGCCGTGCAGGTAACTTCACTTTCGAACAGATGGAAGAAGGAGTCCAGTTTGCGGCCAAGTACGGTGCTAAGGTCTATGTAGCTGCCAACATGGTTATGCACGAAGGAAATGAAGCTGGTGCTGGTGAGTGGTTCCGTAAGTTGCGTGATATTGGTATTGCAGCAGTTATCGTATCAGATCCAGCCTTGATCATGATTGCAGCAACAGAAGCACCAGGACTTGAAATCCACCTTTCAACCCAGGCTAGTGCGACTAACTACGAAACCCTAGAATTCTGGAAAGAACTTGGATTGACTCGCGTTGTTTTGGCGCGTGAGGTTTCTATGGAAGAATTGGCAGAAATTCGCAAACGTACAGACGTAGAGATTGAAGCCTTCGTACATGGAGCTATGTGTATCTCTTACTCTGGTCGTTGTACCCTTTCTAACCACATGAGTATGCGTGACGCCAACCGTGGTGGATGTTCACAATCCTGTCGTTGGAAATATGACCTTTACGATATGCCGTTCGGTAAGGAACGTAAGAGTCTCAAGGGAGAAATTCCTGAAGAATTCTCTATGTCAGCTGTTGATATGTCTATGATTGACCATATCCCTGATATGATTGAAAATGGTGTGGATAGTTTGAAGATTGAGGGCCGTATGAAGTCCATCCACTATGTTTCAACAGTAACAAACTGCTACAAGGCAGCTGTTGATGCCTATCTTGAGAGCCCTGAAAAGTTTGAAGCTATTAAGCAAGACTTGATTGATGAAATGTGGAAGGTTGCCCAACGTGAGTTGGCTACAGGTTTCTACTACGGAACACCATCTGAAAATGAGCAACTTTTCGGAGCTCGTCGTAAGATTCCAGAATACAAGTTTGTTGCTGAAGTAGTAGCTTATGATCGTTTGCAACACAAACTGCAACTATTCGTCAACGTAATGTTATCAACGAAGGCGACAAGTTGAGTTCTACGGTCAGGCTTCCGTCATTTTGAAACTTTTATCGAAGACCTTCATGATGCTAAAGGTAATAAAATTGACCGCGCACCTAATCCAATGGAACTTTTGACTATCAAGGTTCCACAACTTGTGCAAGCAGGGGACATGGTTCGTGCACTCAAAGAAGGACTCATTAATCTCTATAAAGAAGATGGAACAAGCGTCACAGTTCGTGCCTAAAAAATCAAAAATCTGAGTTTCTCAGATTTTTTGTTTGCAGAAAAAGTAAAATGTACAGATTTTTTGAAGCTCTTTTGGTAAAAACAGCATTTTTACTTTAAAAAATAGCAAAAGTAGAAATATTTCTTCTGAAACGCTTACAAGGTATGTAAAAAAAGTTGACAAAAAGCAAATTTTGAGGACTAAACTAAGGAGGTAAATTTAATTTTAAAAAGGAGAATTCGTCATGAGATTTAACATTTTTCGGACTTTGTCTTGCCTGTATGGGTGTATCTATTGCAGAAGGAATGATTATGAGTAATCTTTTCAAAGCATCTGGCCCGTCAACCTGAAATTATGATCAACTACGTAGCCTTTTTAATTCTCGGTGTTGCCTTTGTAGAAGGTACCTTCTTTGTAACCTTGGCGATGGCATTCGTCATTAAATAGACCACTCTATTTAGAGAAGGAGGTGTCAAACCATGGAAGAAAGTGTAAATCCGACCTTAGATATTGGACCAGTATCCTTTGATTTGACCCTACTTGGCATGTCTCTTGTAACTGTTTTGATGGTTTTTGCCTTTGTCTACTGGGCAAGTCGAAAAATGACCATCCGTCCCAAGGGCAAACAAAATGCTCTTGAGATGATTTATGACTTTGTGGTTAGTTTTGCAAAACCAAACATTGGAGATTCATACATCAAGGACTATTCCTTGTTCCTATTTTCTCTATTCTTGTTTATCTTGGTTGCCAATAATATTGGTTTAATGGCAAAAGTACAAACAACAAACGGTTATAACTTGTGGACTTCTCCAACAGCCAACCTTGGATACGATTTATCCCTCTCATTATTGATCACTTTGATCGCTCATGTAGAAGGAGTTCGTCGTAGAGGCGTTAAAGAATATTTGAGAGCATTTGTTACACCTGGCTTTATGACTCCGATGAACATTTTAGAAGAGTTCACCAATTTTGCCTCTTTGGCGATTCGGATATACGGAAATATTTTTGCCGGTGAGGTTTTAGCAGGATTGCTATTGGCCTTGTCACAACATGCCTTGTATTGGTATCCTTTTGCCTTTATTGCAAACATGTTATGGACAGCATTTTCGATTTTCATTTCATGTATTCAAGCTTATGTATTTACCATGTTGTCATCTATGTACATTGGTAAAAATAAATGAAGGGGAAGAGTAAGTAGAGGAGGATTAGAAGATGGATTTAACTATTAGTACCATTATTGGTGACTTTATTCTGATCGCTGGTTCCTTCCTTTTATTGATCTTTTTAGTGAAGAAATATGCTTGGGGAAATATTACCAGTGTCTTAGATGAACGCGCTGAAAAGATTTCTTCAGATATTGATGGTGCCGAGGAAGCCCGTAAAAAGGCAGAGGAACTTGCTAGCAAACGCGAAGCTGAGTTAGCAGGTAGCCGTACCGAAGCTAAAACGATTATCGAGAATGCAAAGGAAACAGCTGAGAAAAGTAAAGCTGATATTTTGGCTGAAGCTAAACTTGAAAGCAGGGCGCTTAAAAGAAAAAGCCAACCAAGAAATTGCTCAAAATAAAGCTGAAGCTTTACAAAGTGTTAAGGGAGATGTAGCAGACTTGACAATCAGTCTAGCTGGAAAAATTATCTCTCAAAATCTTGACGGTCAGGCCCATAAAGAACTCATTGATCAGTATATCGATCAGCTAGGAGAAGCTTAATGGACAAAAAGACTGTAAAGGTAATTGAAAAAAATACAGCATGCCTTTTGTCCAATTGGTGATTGAAAAAGGAGAAGAAGATTCTATCTTTTCTCAGACTTGATCTCAGATCAAAGCAAGTAGCTGAAGAAACAGACTTACCTTCTTTTTTAGCTCAGGTAGCATGTTGATGAGTCGGATAAAGAAAAACAGTTCGTTTTCTTTCCAAGACTTCATGCATCACCATTTAGTACAAAAACTTTATCAAGTTCTGTTTACAATCATCAGTTCAAACCTGTTTTTATGATGTGATTGTAGATTGTTTGAATCGTCTTGAGAGAGAAACCAATCGTTTTGAAGTGACTATTTTGTCTGCTCATCCTTTGACTGATGAACAGAAAGAACGACTAATTCCTATTATCGAGAAAAAAAGATGTCTCTAAAAGTTCGTAGCATCAAGGAAAAAATTGACGATAGTTTAATCGGTGGTTTTGTTATTTTTCGCCAATCACAAGACAATTGATGTGAGTATTAAACAACAACTTAAAGTTGTTAAGGAAAATTTGAAATAGAAAGTGGTGTTCTTTTTGGCAATTAACGCACAAGAAATCAGCGCTTTAATTAAGCAACAAATTGAAAATTTCAAACCCAATTTTTGATGTGACTGAAACAGGTGTTGTAACCTATATTGGTGACGGATTGCGCGGGCTCATGGTCTTGAAAATGCCATGAGCGGTGAGCTGTTGATTTTTGAAAACGGCTCTTATGGTATGGCGCAAAACTTAGAATCAACAGATGTCGGTATTATCATTCTTGGAGACTTTACAGATATCCGTGAAGGCGATACCATTCGTCGTACAGGGAAAAATCATGGAAGTTCCAGTTGGTGATAGCTTGATTGGACGTGTTGTCGATCCGCTAGGTCGTCCAGTGGATGGTTTGGGTCCAATCAGACACAGATCAAAGACTCGTCCAGTTGAAGCACCAGCTCCTGGGTGTTATGCAACGTAAGTCTGTCTCAGAACCATTGCAAACAGGTTTGAAAGCTATTGACGCCCTTGTTCCAATCGGTCGTGGCCAACGTGAGTTGATCATTGGTGACCGTCAAACAGGAAGACAACTATCGCTATTGACGCTATCTTGAACCAAAAAGGTCAAGATATGATTTGTATCTATGTAGCGATTGGACAAAAGAATCAACAGTTCGTACACAAGTAGAAACACTTCGTCAGTACGGTGCCTTGGATTACACAATAGTTGTGACAGCCTCAGCTTCACAACCTTCTCCATTGCTCTTCCTTGCTCCTTATGCAGGGGGTTGCTATGGCGAAGAGTTCATGTACCAAGGAAGCATGTCTTGATTGTTTATGATGACCTTTTCAAAACAAGCGGTAGCTTATCGTGAACTTTCTCTCTTGCTTCGCCGTCCACCAGGTCGTGAGGCCTTCCCAGGGGATGTCTTCTACCTTCACAGTCGTCTACTTGAGCGTTCTGCAAAAGTATCTGATGAGCTTGGCGGTGGATCTATCACGGCTCTTCCATTTATCGAGACACAAGCAGGAGATATCTCAGCTTATATCGCAACAAACGTAATCTCTATTACGGATGGACAAATCTTCCTAAGTGATAGCCTCTTTAATGCGGGTATTCGTCCAGCTATTGATGCAGGGTTCTTCTGTATCTCGTGTTGGTGGTTCAGCTCAGATTAAAAGCCATGAAGAAAGTTGCTGGTACTCTTCGTATCGACCTTGCTTCATACCGAGAGTTGGAAGCCTTCACTAAATTTGGTTCAGACTTGGATGCTGCTACTCAGGCTAAATTGAACCGTGGTCGTCGTACTGTAGAAGTATTGAAACAACCAGTTCATAAACCACTACCTGTTGAGAAACAAGTAACCATTCTGTATGCCTTGACTCATGGATTCTTGGATACTATATCAGTTGATGATATTGTTCGTTTTGAGGAAGAATTCCATGCCTTCTTTGATGCGCAACATCCAGAGATTTTGGAAACTATTCGTGAAACAAAAGACTTGCCAGAAGAAGCGGTCTTGGATGCTGCGATAACTGAGTTTCTCAACCAATCCAGCTTCCAATAAGAATAGAGGTGTCAGATGGCAGTATCTCTAAATGATATTAAAACAAAAATCGCCTCAACGAAAAATACTAGTCAAATTACTAACGCGATGCAGATGGTTTCTGCAGCTAAGTTAGAGTCGTTCTGAAGAAGCTGCACGCAACTTCCAGATTTATGCTCAAAAAGTCCGTAAACTCCTTACAGACATCCTTCACGGAGATGGAGCAGGTGGATCAACAAATCCTATGTTGATTAGCCGCCCGGTCAAGAAAACAGGCTATATCGTCATTACATCTGACCGTGGTCTTGTTGGAGGCTATAACTCTTCAATCTTAAAAGCTGTCATGGAACTGCGAGCAAGAATACCATCCATCAGGTGATGACTTTGAAGTCATCTGTATCGGTGGTATGGGAGCAGACTTCTTTAAAGCTCGTGGTATTCAGCCAATTTATGAATTGCGTGGTCTAGCTAGTCAACCGAGCTTCGATGAAGTTCGCAAGATTATTTCAAAAACCATTGAAATGTATCAAAATGAACTTTTCGATGAGCTCTATGTTTGCTACAACCACCATGTGAATACACTGACAAGTCAAATGCGTGTGGAGCAGATGCTTCCAATTGTCGACTTGGACCCAAATGAAGCAGATGATAACTATAGCTTGACTTTTGAGCTTGAAACAAGTCGTGAAGAAATCTTGGATCAACTATTGCCGCAGTTTGCAGAAAGTATGATTTACGGTGCTATAATTGATGCCAAGACAGCTGAAAAATGCGGCAGGGATGACGGCTATGCAAACAGCTACAGATAATGCAAAAAGTTATCAACGATTTGACTATCCAGTATAACCGTGCCAGACAGGCGGCGATTACACAAGAAATTACAGAAATCGTAGCAGGAGCTGGTGCGCTTTAGAATAGGCTCTGGTCCAGCTCGTATGAAAATGAACTTATACTCAATGAAAAATCAAAGAGCAAACTAGGAAGCTAGCCGCAGGCTGTACTTGCAGTACGGTAAGGCGACGCTGACGTGGTTTGAGTCGAGTTTTCGAAATAATAGGACCCTAGTTGAGCTAGGAACCGACAGTATCTTATACAGAATAGGAGAAGTAGATGAGTTCAGGTAAAATTGCTCAGGTTATCGGTCCCGTTGTAGACGTCATGTTTGCAGCAGGTGAGAAACTACCAGAGATTAATAATGCACTTGTCGTCTACAAAAATGACGAAAGAAAAACAAAAATCGTCCTTGAAGTAGCCTTGGAGTTGGGAGATGGTATGATTCGTACCATCGCTATGGAATCAACTGAGTAGGCTTGACCCGTGGTTTGGAAGTATTGGACACAGGTCGTCCAATCTCAGTACCAGTTGGGAAAGAAACTCTAGGGACGTGTCTTCAACGTTTTGGGAGATACCATTGACTTGGAAGCTCCTTTTGGTGAAGATGCAGAGCGTCAGCCAATTCATAAAAAAGCACCAACTTTTGATGAATTGTCTACCTCTTCAGAAATTCTAGAAACTGGGATCAAGGTTATCGACCTTCTTGCCCCTTACCTTAAAGGTGGTAAGGTCGGACTCTTCGGTGGTGCCGGAGTTGGTAAGACCGTATTGATCCAAGAATTGATTCACAACATCGCCCAAGAACATGGTGGTATCTCAGTATTTACTGGTGTTGGGGAACGTACTCGTGAAGGAATGACCTTTACTGGGAAATAGAAAAGAATCAGGCGTTATCGAAAAACAGCCATGGTATTTGGTCAGATGAACGAGCCACCAGGAGCACGTATGCGTGTTGCCCTTACTGGTTTGACAATTGCTGAATACTTCCGTGATGTAGAAGGTCAAGACGTTCTTCTCTTCATTGACAACATTTTCCGTTTCACACAAGCTGGTTCAGAAGTATCTGCCCTTTTGGGTCGTATGCCATCAGCCGTTGGTTATCAACCAACCCTCGCAACAGAAATGGGTCAATTGCAAGAACGTATCACGTCCACTAAGAAGGTTCTGTAACCTCTATCAGGGCCATCTATGTGCCAGCGGATGACTATACTGACCCAGCGCCAGCAACAGCTTTTGCTCACTTGGACTCAACAACTAACTTGGAACGTAAATTGGTTCAATTGGGTATCTACCCAGCCGTTGACCCTCTTGCTTCAAGCTCACGTGCCTTGGCACCTGAAATCGTTGGAGAAGAGCACTATGCAGTAGCTGCTGAAGTGTAAACGTGTTCTTCAACGTTACCATGAGTTGCAAGATATCATCGCCATCCTTGGTATGGATGAACTTTCTGACGAAGAAAAGACTTTGGTTGCTCGTGCACGCCGTATTCAGTTCTTCTTGTCACAAAACTTCAACGTTGCGGAACAATTTACAGGTCAACCAGGTTCTTATGTTCCAGTAGCTGAAACTGTTCGTGGCTTCAAGGAAATTCTCGACGGTAAACACGATCACCTTCCAGAAGATGCCTTCCGTGGAGTAGGTTCAATCGAAGATGTTGTTGCTAAGGCTGAAAAATGGGATTTTAGAGGGTGATCTATGGCACATTTAACTGTCCAGATCGTGACACCAGATGGCCTCGTCTATGATCACCATGCCAGCTTTGTATCGGTACGAACTCTGGATGGTGAGATGGGGATCTTGCCACGACATGAAAATATGATTGCGGTTCTAGCAGTTGATGAAGTAAGGTTAAACGCATCGATGATGATACTCATGTGAACTGGATTGCGGTAAACGGAGGAATCATTGAGATTGCTAATAATGTTATTACCATTATTGCTGACTCAGCTGAACGTGCTCGCGATATTGATGTTAGTCGTGCAGAACGTGCTCAAACTTCGTGCAGGAACAGTGAAATCGAAGCACAAGACAAACACTTGATTGATCAAGAGCGTCGTGCTAGATTGCATTACAACGTGCTGATAACCGAATCAATGTCGGAAATAAATTATAAAATAAAAATGAACTTGATTGAACAAGTTCATTTCAGATCGAAGCAAAGTTCTTAGAAGTCAAGTTTCTAAGGGCTTTTCTTTGTGTAAAATCAGTATAATGAGATAAGAAGAGTTGTAAGTTGTTCCCTATGTTTCACAAAGAACAACCAGATTATAATCGTCGCCAATATGGCTTTTTATACAATAGACAAATTAGTCCCCAAAGATCACTTTCTTCGATAAGTTGATTAAAAGGTTGATTTTGACTCATGCCAAAGCTAAGGAAATATTGAGATGTTGCCCGTACTAAGATGCAGGCCGAGATTATAGTAGCGCTGTCATTGATATTATAGAAAGTGTTTCATCTCATGAGTATAGTATAAGTACGGTTCCTATAGGGAAAAATAATCCTTTATTAGGGATTCGTTAAAAAGCATGTCACATAAAAAGTGGTATTATCTGGGTTGGAATCATTTCTATCGTTACTTTATTAATTTCGTTGTTGTTTTATTTATCAGATCTTTTATGTATGGAACTACTTCAAACAGAAAAAGAAAATCTAATAAAATGTATGAAGGCTCTGATAAATTGTATCCTTATGATACTGCTTTTTAAATGATGGATCCTGGTCTCAAAAAGAATTAAGAGTTTTCTATAGGAAAAAACAAAAGATAAGTATCCTGTTAAAAATGACAGTGATTCCTCGTCTTCTTGGTCGAGTGATGATTGGTCTGTGGAGGTTTCGATGGTGGTGCATCGAGTGATTGGTAATGTAACCTTGTCTCATCAATTGTTGGTTAGATAACTGCATTTATTATTTAACAATAAGGTGGAATTAAAGTATAATATTGAAAAATCGCTCTGCTGAGCGGTTTTCATGTATCCATTTTTCCTACAACACCCACGTCACGAATGGCATGGGCAACGCCAGATTCATCATTTGATTTAGTGATGTATGGCAATTTTTGAGTTCTGGGTTTCCGTTTTCCATAACAACTGGGTTACCTACGACTTCAAGCATGGCACGGTCATTTTCTTCGTCTCCGATAGCCATGGTTTCATCTTTGGTCAATCCTAGTTTTTCAGCTAGTGGTGATAGCTGAACCCTTGTCTACACCCTTTTTGAGGAAGTTCGAGGTAGAAAGGAGCAGATTTGTTGATAGAGTAGCGTTCGTAAAATTCTGTTGGGATTTTTTCAATCGCGACATCGAGAATCTCTGGTTCATCGATGAACATACATGACGATTTCCTTTATCAGCCATTTCTTCAGGTGTACGATAGAAGATGGGCATGCTGACGAGGGTTGATTCGTGAACGGTATATTTTCCGATATTGCGATTAGCAGTATAGATGCCATCCTTAGTAATGGCGTGCATGTGAACGCCAAGTTTGCGACTGAGGAATTCCATATCTAGATAATCCTCATAGGTCAAGGATTCGCTGATAATCTCATGACCAGTAGCAGTTTCTTGGACGAGGGCACCGTTGAAGGTCACGACATAGTCACCTTCGTCTCTCAACTGCAAGTCGTCCAGAAGTTTGGCAACGCCTGCGATAGGACGACCCGTTGCAATGACAACCTTGACGCCAGATTCTTTGGCATCTTGGATGGCAGAAAAGACTTGAGGAGTGATCTCCTTTTGACTGTTGACAAGGGTACCATCGATATCGACGGCGATTAGTTTAATACTCATATAGTTCCTCTTTTAGATTTTATTTGGTTTGAAATGATCATTTTCGATCAAGTGTAAAAATTGCTGAGTGATAGTTGCAAAGATGCTATTTTGATCCAACATTTCTTTTGGGAAGTAGAAACGATTATCTCCGTGGCGACTGCCAGCGAGGGATTTAACAATAGGAGAAAGGCTAGAGAGTTCAGCTAGTTCTCCATTTTTCTGTAAAATCTCAATCTGTGTTCGTGGGTTTTCAGATTCAGGGCGATAGATATCATAAGGAAGGTCAAAGTTCTTATGGATAGCTGTGTAATAGTCAGGGTCGAAGCCGATGTCTTCAACCAGTTTTCTCATAGATGCAAGCTGTTCTTGATCTTCTTGTGAAAAGGTGATAGATTTAAAAACCTTGCGATTGACAAAACGTTGTGACAAATCAGCTAAAATCTTATCAGGACTAGTCATCCAGAGCTGGAAGTAGGTATTCATCACACCGTCATCAAGAGCTAAATAGTCAGCCAAGCTAACATTCTTTTCGAAAAATGGCAGTAGATGAGGAGAAGTTCGAGCAAAGAATTCTTTGTTGTCTGAATAAAGTTCTTTGGCACGTTTGAGAAGATTTTGCAGAAGGACTTCCATAGCTCGTGTGGCTGGGTGGAAATACACCTGCATGTACATTTGATAGCGACTTAGAACATAGTCTTCGATGGCATGCATCCCGTTTCTTTGAAAGGCAATTCCGTTTTCGATAGGGCGAATAACTCGTAAGATACGTGTTAGGTCAAATTCCCCATAAGCAGCCCCTGTAAAATAGGAGTCACGTAAGAGATAGTCCATGCGATCTGCATCGATTTGACTCGAAATCAGCTGGACCACCTGCTTATTTGGATAAGTGTGGTCTATAACGCTAGCTACCTTTTCAGGAAAATCTGGCGCTACTTGTAGCAGGACTTGATGAATTTCCGTCTCAGGACTTTGGATGATTTCCTGGGTGATGGCTTCATGGTCGGTATCAAAGAGATGTTCAAAAGTATGGGAGTAGGCACCATGCCCAAGGTCATGAAGGAGGGCTGCAGTCATGGTTAGGAGGGACTCCGAAGGATCCCATTCTTTAGGATACTTTTCCTCAAAAATCTCGGTGATGCGTCGTGCAATCTCGTAAACTCCCAGACAGTGAGAGAAACGACTATGTTCTCCACCATGAAAGGTATAACTAGATGTTCCGAGCTGCTTGATACGACGCAAGCGTTGAAATTCTTTGGTATTGATTAAGTCATAGATAATCTGATTATCAACATGGATATAATTGTGAACAGGGTCACGAAATACTTTTTCATTCATAAAACCATTATAGCAAAAAGCCACAGTTTTTGGTAAAATAGTAGGATAAGAGTGAAGAAAGAGGACTTGAAGTGAAGATTCGAATGAGAAATACCATCCAATTTGATGAACAATTGGAAGTGATCGACCAACTTTATGACGTTGAGTTACGTGAGAAAGGGATTTTTCCTATCTCCTTTTTTATAATGAAGAGAAAGAAAAAGTGGTACTCAAGTTTAATGATACAGAGTTGGTGATGTCTCGATTTTCCAATCCTAAGACCATCATGCGTTTTCTGAAGGAAGCTGATAGTTTAGCCTATATTCCTACACCAATGGGGATACAGGAGTTTATCATCCAAACAAACCATTATCAAGTTGATCAGCAAAAGATTGAACTAGCCTATCAACTACAAAACAAAGAAGGAAATCCATTTGCGGACTATCGCTTAGAAATTACCTGGGGATAAAAAAAGAGGCTGGGACAAAAAGTCCTAGCCTCTCAATTGTCTTTGGATTGTCGAGCAAGACGCAGTGGTTGAGTGGGCTCTACTACGCTGATTTCATCATCTTTTACAGCCCTACTCAACTGTGCGGAGGTGGGACGACGAAATCGAATTCTAACGAATTACCGATTTCTGTCCCACTCTCATTTGATATACAGTTCCTGATTTTTTAGGACGATTTCACGTACACTTGCAAATTTCTTCAGTTTTTTGATTTCTTCGGGATGAGTTACAAGTGTGATCACATAGCCCTCTTTGCCCATACGTCCAGTACGACCAGCGCGATGAGTATAGGTTTCAATATCTCTAGGGACGTCAAAGTTAATCACGCATTCCAAGCTGTCAATGTCGATACCACGAGCGAGAAGGTCTGTGGCAAGAAGTAGTGTCAGTTGATTATCTTTGAATTTTTCTAGAATAACTTTTCTAAATTTAACGTTGACATCGCTAGCTAGCGAAACTGCTAAAACATCACGATATTGTAATTTTTCCTCGGCGCTTCCAAGGTCAGACAAGCTATTAAAGAAGATAAGACCACGGAAGTCTTCAACCTGTGCCAGTTTACGAAGCATATCTACTCTGTGACGTTGGTCTACTTGCATGTAGAAGTGTTGAATATTGTCTAACTTTTGGTCTGATAGATCAATGACGCGCGTGTTAGGTGCAATCTTATCTTGGTCAAATTTGGTAGTGGCACTCATATAGATGAGTTGGTGGTCATGAGGTGCGTAGTGAGTAATCTTTTCTCAAAGTGAATCTGAGAATCATCTAACAGCTGGTCAAACTCATCAAGAATAATCGTTTTCCACGTTCATCATCTTGATCTTCTTCAATTTAATAAGTTCAAAGATACGACCAGGAGTTCCAATTAGAATTTCTGGTCCTTTTTTCAGTCGTTCGATTTGACGTTTCTGACTCGAACCAGAAAGGAAGAGCTGAGCAGTCAAGCCAATAGCTTCCCCCCACGTTTTGGTTACCTCAAAAATCTGACCAGCCAGTTCAGTATTTGGCGCTAAAATCAATAGTTGCTGCGCTTTTTTCTTTTGGAGACGAAGAAGACTTGGTAGGAGATAAGCTAAAGTTTTACCTGTACCAGTTGGACTGACTCCAAGAAGATTTTCACCGTCTGTTATAGGCTCAAAAAGTTGAGTTTGAATGGAGGTAAATTCTTGGAAACCGAGTTGGTCAAGGAGTTCCAGCCATTCGGTAGGTAGTTTGTTTTTCATTTTTCTGCCTCAAATCTAATGCCAGCAGTCTGGCGCATGGTGTAAAGTAGCTTATGGACGTGTGTTGCATCATCTAGCCGCTTGGTAAAGTTCTAGGTTTGGATGTTTGATCATGTTCGCGACAGCAGCGACCTCCTCAGTCATGGTATGAGGTGCCTGCTGAATAGGAAGATGAGTTTCATTACCTTGATGATCAGTGAAAATAGCAGAGCGGATATGCTCAATAGTGTTAAGTGTCAAGGTTCCATCTGTTGTATATATTTCACAATGCAGATTAGAAGTAATATTTTTACCAGCCTTGATATGGACTTGATATTCAGGATAAGATAAGATACCATCTCCATTTAAATCAATGGTGTTGTCAAGTTGCTGAGCTGGATAGGTCGCGTAGTGCCTTTCCAAACAAGCGAACCGCAGACATAGATCGGATAAATCCCCAAGTCCATGAGAGCCCCACCAGCAAAACGGTCTGAAAATACATTTTGGAGTCTTTCCAGAAAGAAGGTCTGGCATCTTAGAAGAATACTTGGCATAGTTAAAATCTGCCCCTAAAACTTGCTTGTCTGCAAGAAAGTCTTTAATTGTAGCAAAAGCATCTTCGTGATAGTTTCTTGCTGCTTCAAAGATAAAACGGTGATGCTCCTGAGCTATTTGAATTAACTCTTGCCATTCTTGGGGTTGAGTCACAGCTGGTTTTTCAAGGATAACATGCTTGCCAGCAGATAAAGCGACCTTAGCTTGAGTAAAGTGCAGAGAATTTGGACTTGCGATATAGACAACATCAAATTCAGATTGGAAGAAATCCTCTAAATTATCAAATAGACTAACATTTTGATAAGGACGGGTAAATTGCTGAGCAGTCGTGAGCTTTCTTGAATAAACAGCCACTAACTGGAATTCCTGACTAGTACGAGCGACTTCTATAAAGTGGTGACTGATTGCACCAGTACCGATAATACCAAGTTTTAGCATGAAATCTCCTTTTCTACAAGTAATGACTGCTTTCATTATATCACAGATAGACTAAACTAGCCAAAGGGAGACAAATCTTTTATTTGACACTTCGAAAAATTAAGAGAAAATGGTACAATAGTTTTAGTAGAATTAGGGTGTAGTATGAGATTATTACCAATGAGAAAATTTCTCGTCATTCAAAAAGATTGGCGCTTTTGACTTTTTGTGCGGGTTATGTAGATGCCTATACCTTTATCATACGTGGGAATACTCTAGTTGCAGGCCAAACGAATGCTCGTTTTCCTTTTCCGTTTGGTCTCATTCAAGACAATGTTTCAGATGCCAGTGCAAAGGTAATGACCTTGATTTCCTTTATGGTGAGGTGTTTTCCTCTTGACAGTCTATAAAGAAAAGTTGAGGATTGTAAGAAAACCAATTCTATCCCTTATTCCACTAGCAATTTTTATCTTTTGATAATAGGATTTGTTCCCTTGACGGTTGATAATATATACATAGTACCACCGTTAGCATTTTGTATGGGACTTGTAACAACAGCATTCGGAGAAGTTTCAGGAATTGCATACAACAATGCTTTTATGACTGGAAATATCAAACGAACCATGTTAGCGTTTGAGAATATGTTCGCACAAAAACATACACCTTTTTAAGAGAAGGACTCATCTTTGTTAGCTTGCTGTCGAGTTTTGTTATTGGAGTTGTTGTATCAGCTTATCTGAGTATTTCTTATAAAGAAAAAACAATTTTAGGGATTCCAATCATGATGAGTATTTTTTATCTAAGTATGCTTTTTGCATCTTGGAGGAAAAAAGTAAGAGAAAAAGTTTAAATTCGATGATAAATACTTGTCAAAAACTAGGAATCATGCTATACTTGAAGAGTTGACTATGCACAATCCTGTGCAACCGCACGAACATCGTTGCTTGATTTTCAAGTGTAAGTGGTTCGTCCCACGATGCTAGGCGAGTCTTCACAAAAATATGGGGAAACCCCAAAAAATCATAGGAGGTGCATAATGAGCACATACGCAATTATCAAAACTGGCGGAAAACAAGTTAAAGTTGAAGTTGGTCAAGCAGTCTACGTGGAAAAATTGAACGTTGAAGCTGGTCAAGAAGTTACTTTTAACGAAGTTGTTCTTGTTGGTGGTGAAAACACTGTTGTCGGAACTCCACTTGTTGCTGGAGCTACTGTAGTTGGAACTGTTGAAAACAAGGAAAACAAAAAGAAAGTTGTTACTTACAAGTACAAACTAAAAAGGTAGCCACCGTAAAACAAGGTCACAAATCAACCATATACCAGTTGTAATCAACGCAATCAACGCTAATTTTAAGGAGAACACATGATCAAGCAGTCTTTTGAGAGGCCGAAGATGGCGAGCTGAGGGTGCGGAGATTACTGGACACGCCAAAATTGGCGAAAACGGCTTTGACGTCGTGTGTGCATCGGTTTCTACGCTTGCCACTAACTTTGTCAATTCAATTGAGAAATTTGCAGGCTATGAACCAATCTTACAATTAAACGAAGATGAAGATGGTTATCTAATGGTGGAAATTCCTAAAGATATCCCTTCACATCAGAGAGAAATGACTCAGTTGTTTTTGAATCATTTTTCTTAGGGTATGGTACTTATCGGAGGACTTTCTGAGTTCTGTCCAAACCAGAGTTATCACAGAAAACTAACACGAGAGGAAAATATTATGTTAAAAATGACTCTTACTAACATGCAACTTTCGCCCACAAAAAAGGTGGAGGTTCTACATCAAACGGACGCGATTCACAAGCAAAACGTCTTGGAGCTAAAGCAGCTGACGGACAAACTGTAACAGGTGGATCTATCCTTTACCGTCAACGTGGTACACACATCTATCAGGTGTAAACGTTGGACGTGGTGGAGACGATACTTTGTTCGCTAAGTTGAGGGCGTAGTACGCTTTGAACGTAAAGGTCGCGATAAAAACAAGTTTCTGTTTTACTCACTCGCAAAATAAAAGGTCCAGTGAACCTTTTTATCCCGAGCCTTGAAATGTAAATGTAAAGGTGAGGAAGTTAGAAGTAGTATAAAATAAGGCTTTTCGAGTTGCAGGAGCCTATTTTTATCACAAAAGAAATATAAGAAATTCAAACCCTGCTCCTTCGTATTTTATATATAAAACAAAGTATGAAAACGTAACGCAATTTTAAGACTTTTTGTAAATGAGTATATAATTAAGTGTGTTACCTTTTTGATAAAATAACAAGCTAATATAATAAATTTTTAGCTTGCATATTTTTAAAATTTTATTTCAAGGAGGAATCATGGAAAAAGTATTTTTAGATGAAAAACAGCGGCTTTTTCATTTAGAAAATTATCAGTAGGACTTGTATCTGCAACGATTTCAAGTTTATTTTATGTCTGTATTACTGGATCATCTATAGAAGCTCAAGAGACTAAAGGTGTTCACTATAAATATGTGACAGAGTCAGAGTTATCATCAGAAGAAAAGAAACAGCTTGTCTATGACATTCCGACTATACATGGAGAATGATGATGAAACTTATTATCTTGTTTATAAATTAAATTCCCAAAATCAATTGGGAGAATTGCCAAATACTGGAAGTAAGAATGATGTTCAAACCTTGGTTGCTGGTGCTAGCTTAGCTGCTCTGGGATTTTAATTTTGCCGTTTCTAAGAAAAAGGTTAAGAATAAACAGTATTACATTTAGTATTGGTTGCAGGATAGGAAACGGTGTCCTAGTATCAGCTCATGCTTTGAAAATAATCTCTTACTGAATTACAAATACTGACTATGAATTAATCTCAGGAGATTACCTCTTCCTAAAGATATTTCAGGTTACACTTATATTGGATATATCAAAGAGGGAAACGTAACTTCTGAATCTAAAGTAAGCAATCAAGAGAAATCAGCAGCCACTCCTACAAAACAACAAAAGGTGGATTATAGTGTTACACCGAATTTTGTCGAGAATCCATCAACAGTACAAGCTATGCAGGAACAAACATCTGTTTCTTCAACTCAAAAGCCGACAGAAGTTCAAGTAGTTGAAAACCTATCTCTGCAGAATTAACCAATCCAAGAAAAGAAGAGAAACAATCTTCAAATTCTGCTGTTGTACGCGCAAAAGGCAAACCTGAAGTCCAACCCGCCTTGCCAGAGGCTGTAGTCAGTGACAAAGGCGAACCTGAAGTCCAACCTGCCTTGCCAGAGGCTGTAGTCAGTGATAAAGGTGAGCCTGCGATCCAGCCAGAATTACCCCAAGCAGTTGTAACCGACAAGGGTGAGCCTGCAGTCCAACCCGCCTTACCAGAAGCGGTTGTAACTGACAAAGGTGAACCAGCAGTCCAAGCAGAGTTGCCAGAAGCTGTAGTCAGTGACAAAGGTGAGCCTGCAGTCCAACCCGCCTTGCCCGAAGCAGTTGTAACTGACAAAGGTGAACCAGCAGTCCAAGCAGAGTTGCCAGAAGCTGTAGTCAGTGACAAAGGTGAGCCTGCAGTCCAACCCGCCTTGCCCGAAGCAGTTGTTACTGATAAAGGAGAACCTGAAGTTCAACCTGCGTTACCCGAAGCAGTCGTGACTGATAAGGGTGAGCCTGAAGTTCAGTCTGAATTACCAGAAGCGGTTGTAACTGACAAAGGTGAGCCTGAAGTTCAACCCGCCTTGCCCGAAGCAGTTGTTACTGATAAAGGAGAACCAGAAGTTCAACCTGAATTGCCAGAAGCAGTTGTTACTGATAAAGGAGAACCTGAAGTTCAACCTGAATTGCCAGAAGCAGTTATAACAGACAAAGGTAAACCTGAAGTTCAACCTGAACTACCAGAAGCAGTTGTGACTGACAAAGGTGAGCCGGAAGTTCAACCTGCGTTACCAGAAGCAGTCGTGACTGATAAGGGTGAGCCTGCAATTCAACCTGAACTACCAGAAGCAGTTGTAAGCGATAAAGGCGAACCTGCAATTCAGCCAGAGTTACCAGAAGCTTTAGTAAGTGACAAAGGCGAACCAGAAGTTCAACCTGAATTGCCAGAGGCTGTAATAACCAACAAGGGTGAACCAGCGATCCAGCCAGAGTTACCAGAAGCAGTTGTAAGCGATAAAGGAGAACCAGAAGTTCAACCTGAATTGCCAGAAGCAGTTGTTACTGATAAAGGAGAACCTGAAGTTCACCCAGAGTTACCAGAAGCTGTTGTAACTGATAAAGGTGAGCCTGCAGTCCAACCCGCCTTACCAGAAGCAGTTGTAACTGACAAAGGTGAGCCTGAACAGGTAGATCCACTTCCTGAATATAAGGGGAATATTGAGCAATTAAAACCTGAAACTCCGATTGAGAAGCCGAAAGAAACAGATCCAGAAAAAACACTCGAATTAAGAAATGTTTCTGATGTAGAGCTCTATAGCCAGACGAATGGAATTTATAAACAGCATGTTTCGTTGGATGGTGTTCCAAACAATACAGATACTTACTTTGTCAAGGTAAAATCTTCGGCATTTAAAGATGTCTATCTACCAGTCGCCTCAATAACTGAAGAGGAAAGAAATGGTCAGCCAGTTTATAAAATTACAGCTAAGGCTGAGAAACTCCAGCAAGAGCAGAACAATAAATATGTCGACCATTTCACCTTCTACCTCGATAAGAAGTCTAAAGAGGAAAATACAAACTTTACTTCCTTTAGTAATCTGGTCAAAGCTATAAACCAAAATCTCTGGAACCTATCATTTAGCAGCTAGTCTGAATGCTAACGAAGTGGAGCTTGGTCCTGATGATAAATCCTATATCAAGGGAACCTTTACTGGTCAGTTGATTGGAGAAAAAGATGGTAAGAAGTATGCTATCTATAATTTGAAAAAACCTCTGTTTGAAAACTTGAGTGGTGCTACAGTAGAAAAACTGAGTCTAAAAAATGTTACTATTTCAGGGAAAAATGATATTGCTTCACTGGCAAATGAAGCTCAGAATAACACAAAAATTAAGCAAGTTCATGTGGATGGTGTACTCGCCGGTGAACGTGGTATCGGTGGTTTGTTGGCTAAGGCAGACCAATCAAGCATCACAGAGAGTAGTTTCAAGGGAAGAATTGTCAATACCTATGAAACAACTGCTGCCTATAATATCGGTGGCCTGGTCGGTCATTTAACAGGAAAAAATGCGTCTATTGCTAAATCCAAAGCGACAGTAACCATTTCATCCAACACCAATAGTTCAGATCAGACTGTTGGTGGGCTAGCAGGTCTAATAGACCAAGATGCGCATATACAGGATAGCTATGCTGAAGGTGATATCAATAATGTCAAGCACTTTGGTAGAGTCGCGGGTGTAGCAGGATATTTGTGGGATCGAAAAACAAATGAGGAACAGCATGCAGGAAGATTGACCAATGTACTAAGTGATGTCAATGTAACCAACGGGAATGCCATTACCGGTTACCACTACAATGGAATGAAGGTGAAGGACACATTCAGCAGCAAAGCGAACAGAGTATACAATGTCACCTTGGTTAGGGATGAAGTCATCAGCAAAGAATCCTTTGAAGAAAGAGGAACAATGCTAGATGCTTCTGAAGTGACTAATAAAAAAGCAGAAATCAATCCTCTCACTCCTCCAACAGTGGAGCCCCTTTCAACAAGTGGTAGTAAAGAAAGTGATTTTTCTAAGGTAGCCCATTATCAAGCTAACCGTGCTTTGGTTTATAAGAACATTGAAAAATTGTTACCTTTCTATAACAAGGCGACCATCGTGAAATACGGAAACCTGGTTAAGGAGAACAGTCTCTTATATCAAAAAGAACTCTTGTCCGCAGTTATGATGAAGGATGACCAAGTAATCACAGATATTGTTTCTAACAAACAGACTGCAAATAAACTCTTGTTTCACTATCAGGACCATTCATCTGAGAAGCTCGAGTCTCAAGTACCAGACTGATTTTTGCCAAGCTAGCAGAATATAGCTTTAGGGATACAGGACTCCTCACACTCCAAATCAATCTTGTATGACCAAGACTCTATCATTAAGCAAGTCTTACCCTGACTTACAAAAGGTTGACTATAAGTCGGATGCCATCAGAAAGATACTCGGAATTTCTCCAGATGTCAAGCAAACTGAGCTCTATCTGGAAGACCAGTTCGTCAAAACAAAACAAAATGGCAAACAGTTTGAAAAACTCTTGTCAGCAGATGCTGGACTTGCTAGGACAAACTCAGTTACCAGAGGCTATCTTGTAGATAAAATCAAGAACAATAAAGGGAAGCTTTACTACTCGGTTTAACTTATTTAGAACGTTGGTATAACTTTAGCTACGGTCAAGTGAATGTCAAAGACATCAGTGATGTATCGTCCAGACTTCTTTTGGTAAAGGAAATACTTCACCATAGATACTCCTGATTGAGTTAGGAAATCAGGATTTAATAATCTGCTTTGCTAAAAACAATGTCGATACTTATGCTATCAGTCTTGCCAGCCATCATGGAACGACAGATTTGTTTTAGCATGTTGGAAAATTACCGAAAGTCTTTTTACCAAAACACTAGCAATAATGACTGGTTTAAAAACAGATCAAAAGCTTTTCATTGTCGAAGAAAAATCCACTATTGCAGAGAGGTCAAAAGCTAAGCAAGAGTAAGCAGGACCAAGTATTCTATCGGTGTTTATGATAGAATTACTAGTAGTGCTTGGAAATACCGCAATATGGTCTTGCCTCTCCTTACCTTGCCAGAAAAGATCTGTATTTGTCATCTCAACCTTGTCTAGTCTAGGATTTTGACGCTTGATCGCTACCGCAACAGCGATTATAAGGCTGGAGATGAGAACTCAATAAGTTTGTTGAAGATAATGGCATGAAACAGCCAAACGTCAGCGAGATCACTATGATTATTGGTATCGTATTTTTAGATAAAGAAGGACGGAAGCTCTCATCGTATCATCTTTACTTTATGATGCCTATAAGTTTGGAGATGATACAACATCTGGAAAAGCTACAGTTGAGGCTAAAGTTTGATAGTACCAATCCGGGCGATGAAGAATTTCTTTGGTCCAGTGGGGAATAAAGTAGTTCACAATCATCATGGTGCTTATGCAACTGGAGATGGCGTTTACTATATGTCCTATCGTATGTTAGACAAGGATGGAGCCATTACTTATACCCATGAGATGACCCATGATTCAGATCAGGATATTTACTTGGTGGCTATGGTCGAAGAAGCAGCTAGGACCGGAGTTCTTCGCAAAGGCTTATTGCAAGCTCTGACCAACCAAGTGATGCAACCATTACCATCAACTCTATCTTGAAACATAAAACATCAGATAGTACAGAAGGCCAGCGATTGCAAGTACTTGATCCAACTACAAGATTTAATGACGCAGCAGATCTTCAGAACTACGTCCACAATATGTTTGATGTCGTTTACATGTTGGAATATCTCGAAGGGCAATCTATCGTGAAACAGTTAGGATGCTTATCAGAAAATGACAGCCCTGAGAAAAATCGAGAATAATACGTGAAAAGATCTGCAGATGGAAATGATAGGTTTACGCTACTAACGTTGTACAAAATCTGACAGAAGAAGATGCCAAAAATTGACTACCTTTGATAGTTTTAATTAAAAATAATATCTTGTCAGCTCAGAATATAAGTCTGGGGAATATAGAAAGAAACGGTTACTATACGATTAAACTCTTCGCCCCAATCTATTCGGCTCTGAGCAGTAAGGGAACTCTGGTGATTTGATGGGACGTAGAGATTGCTTATGAACTTCTGAGGCGCCAAAGGTTTTTAAGGATGGAATAATACTATATATCTCAAACCAATACGAGGAAGTTGCTAAACAACAAGGAAAACTTCAATCTTTATGGTAAAGAACGAGGATTGGTGACAGATGATCTTGTTTTGAAAAAGGTATTTGAAAGTGATGAAAACTTGGGCAGAATTTCAAGACAGCTATGTACCAAGAACAGGTGGGTCAGTTTGTAAAACTTGAAAAAGGTGACCTTCAACGATCCAACAAATCTTGAGCAAAGTTTTGCAAGAAAGACGATTCATAGTGTAGAAGAACTGCGCTGATTAATGGACGAAGCTGTCCGTAAGGATGCAGATGAGAATCGTTATTCTGGGACAACTATAATCCAGAATATGATAGTGCAGTTCATAAGTTAAAAGAGAGCAGTGTTTAAGGCCTATCTAAATCAAACTGATGATTTTGAAGTTCAATTTTTCGAAAATAAAAATAGTGTTTACTATTAGGAAATAAAAATTAAAGAAGGTGATTACGCTTGTCATTATTAAAAAGAACGGTTTTTCAATCCGAAAAATCTGTGGATTGTTGGTTCATTTTTACTCGAGTATCTTGGTTGCACCGTCAGTCATTCATGCTTCTACCTATCATTACATTGAAAAAGCGCTCTACAAAGGAAGAAACTAAAAGAAAGATTCAAGCAGGAATTCCTACTGATAATGAGGTAATTTATGCTCTTATTTATCAGCAGGAAGCTCTTCCGAAACAGGTTCTATCTACTTCTGTGCTTACAGTTTAGGACTAATAGACTGTTGGTAGTTTAGTCCTTTTGGTTCATAAAAAGAAAAAAGTTAGTAGTTTGTTCTTAGTTACTACTATCGGAATGATTAGTCTTTCTAGTATGCAAGCTCTCGATATAAGCAATCCTTTGAAAGCTCCAAGTAATGAAGGAATAGTTCAAATTGCTGGATATCGTTATATTGGATACTTACCGCTTGATGATGATGCAATTTCAGAAATTCAACATAAGAATGAGGGGACAAAAAATGTTCCAGTATCTGAAATTCAAAGTATTCCTAATGAAGCGCCTAAAGCAGAAAAACCAGAACATACAGCACCAGTTGGTGGTAATCTGGTTGAGCCCGAAGTTCATGAAAAACCAGAATATACTGCACCGGTAGGAACAGTTCCTGATATGGCTCCTAAAGCTGAGAAGCGAGCATACACTGAGCCTGTAGGTATGGCTCCAGACGAAGCACCTAAATCAGAGAAACCAGAGTACACTAAACCAGTGGGTACAGTTCCAGACGAAGCGCCTAAGGCTGAGAAACCAGAGTACACTCAACCTGTGGGTACAGTGCCTGACGAAGCACCTAAAGCAGACAAGCCAGAATACACTGAACCCGTAGGCACAGTCCCAGATGAGGCTCAAGGCAGAGAAGCTAGAACATAGCACTAGTTGGTGGTAATCTGGTAGAACCTGAGGTTCAACCAGCCTTACCCGAAGCTGTTGTAACTGATAAAGGTGAACCGGAAGTTCAACCAGCCTTACCCGAAGCTGTTGTGACTGACAAAGGCGAACCGGAAGTTCAACCAGCCTTACCCGAAGCTGTTGTGACTGACAAAGGCGAACCGGAAGTTCAACCAGCCTTACCCGAAGCTGTTGTAACTGGATAAAGGTGAACTGAAGTTCAACCAACTCACCAAAGCTGTTGTGAATGACAAAGCGAACTGGAAGTTCAACCAGCCTTACCCGAAGCCGTTGTAACTAGAAAGTGAACTCGAAAGTTCAAACCAACTCTACCCGAAGCTGCTTGGGAGGACAAGGCGAACTGAAGTTCAAACTAGCGTTACTCAGTTGTTGTAACTGATAAAGGTGAACCGAAGTTCAACCAGTTGCCGGAAGCTATTGTGACTGACAAAGGAGCCGGAGTTCAACCAGCCCACCGAGCTGTTGTAACTGATAAGGTGAACCGGAAGTTCAACCAGCGTTACCCGAAGCTGTTGTGACTGACAAAAGGTGAGCGGAAGTTCAACCAGCGTTGCCGGAAGCACTGTGACTGACAAAGCGAGCCGAAGTTCATGAAAACTAGCATACACTGAACCGGTAGGCACAGTTCCAGAAGAAGCACCCAGTCCGAGAAGTCAGAATACACGGAATCTGTAGGTACAACAGAGTAGATGAACAGGAAACGTAATTGATCCACGGTTATTGAAATCCAGAGTATACCGATCCACTAGCTACAGTTCCTGGACGTTACTGAGAGAGAAGAGCTCCTGCTTTATATACTGATATTCGTACAGAGACTATTCCCGAAAACTATCACAGAAGAATCTGATTCTAGCAAATTTATAGGTGATGATTCTATTAAAACAAGTTAGTGAGGATGAGAACGTCAAATTGTTACTAGCTATGAAGAGTTACATGGCATCAGTGACCCAGTTGAAACAGTAACTATGGAAAGAAATGAAGCATAAATTTTGTAAAAGGTACCAAAGAAAAGCCCAAAAGACGGCTCTGTTTTGACTCTGACCACTGTATCTAAGGATGTTTAGCTAAGTCTGCACAATTAACTACAATCTAAAATACAGACAATGCTACAATTACATGCACAGAAAGCGACTATCAAAGAAGGTGGAAAATTGTAAAACGGCATTGATTTAAAAACCGATAACTTATCCTCAAGTATTAGAGAACTTAGACTATTACAAAGATTATACGATTTCAACCACTATGACTTATGATGTAGGCAGGGTGCAGAAGTATCGACTTTGGAAGATAAACCTTACGCTTAGATTTTCAAAGAAAGTTGAGTTGAAAGATATACAAATACCAGTCTCGGTACAAGTAAACGAAAGCGGTGCCGAAACGAGAGTAATCATTTAACCTCTCTTCCAAGTAATAGCTAACAACTATTCAAAAAGTAACCTCAGAGAAAACAAAGTGACTCGTTTGGCAATTGATGAGATTGAAGAGGTTACTGAGGAAGGTAAGCGCTTTTACAAGATAACGACAAAAAGCACCTGACTAGTTCAACGATAAAAGACGGTAAGTTAAGAGATACTTACACTTATTATCTTGAAAAACCGAGGGCTACCGAGGATAAGGTCTTATTACAATCCATGATTTAGCAAAAAGACATGCAAGCAAATCCTACCGGTGAGTTTAAAACTGGTGCAGATTTGAATGCAGCTAACGTTAAGCCAGCAGGTAAAAGCTATGTGTATGGCTAAGTTTAGAGGTACTTTATCAAGTGTAGAGAATCATCAGTACACGATTCATAACTTAGAAAGACCTTTGTTTAATGAGAGCTGAAGGTGCTACACTCAAAACTTTAACTTAGGTAATGTAAATATAAACATGCCTTGGGCTGATAAAAAGTTAACCACATATTGGTAATATGTGAAGTCTACACTTGAGAATATCAAAAGCAGTAGTCCAGTAACAGGAAATAAACGATGTAACCGGTGCTGTTAATAGTTAGACGAAGCTAATATGCGCAATGTAGCTTTTATTGGCAAGATTAACAGTCTTGGAGATAAAGGCTACGGTCTGGTGGACTTGTCAGTGAAAGTTGATAAGTAAACGTTGATAAAGCTTACGTTGATGCTAAGATTAGTGCCAATAAATCTAAATATGGTGGTTTAATTGGTAAACTAGATCATGGCATTGACTCGATGCCAGTAGGTAGGATTTCTCCGAAATGCTGTATAAAAGGTACGGCATTTGATTCAGCATGGCGAAAGTGGAGGTGTAATTCATAACAACTTTTAACTGGGGTGTTATTGAAGACGTCAGTAACAATGTTAAAGTAAATAATGGTGAAATTGTCATGGTTCACCAGCTCAGAATGATAATGACCATATTTTGGATTAGATAATATCAAACGTGTAAATTATGTAAATGGTGTTGCAAGTGGTTTATCTTCCTGCAAGCATTCAAATCGTATTACTGGTATCTCTCAAGCCGAAGCAGACGCCAAAATTGCTAATATGGGGATTACTGCGAATACCTTCGCTATTCAAGATCCAGTTGTAAACAAGTCAAATCGTATCGTTGATAGAGACTTCTGAATCATAAAGCGATTCAGGACTACCAAGAAAACAAGAAACCTAGCTACTCGAAACTTGGAAAAACTGCAACCATTTTTATAACAAAGAGTGGATTGTAAACCAAGGGAATAAGTTAACAGATGATTCCAATCTTGTTAAGAAAACTGTTCTGTCTGTAACAGGTATGAAAGCAGGGCAATTTGTCACTGATTTATCAAGTGTGGATAAAATCATGATTCACTATGCCGATGGAACCAAAGAAGAATTTGGGGTATCTGCGGTTTCGGACTCTAAGGTAAAACAAGTCAAAGAATATAATGTAGATGGTTTAGGTGTAGTTTATAATTCTAATATGGTTGATAAGAACAGAGATTCCTTGATTACGAAAGTTAAAAGAGAAGTTGAGTTCTGCTGCTTTTAGACTCTGCTGAGGTTAAAGCTATTACAACACCCTTCATCTCTATACCTAGAAGAAAAGCTTCTGAGGTTAGAGAGACGTTAGATAAGTTAGTGAAGTCCCTGTTAGAAAACATGAAGACCATCAACTGAACAGTGATGAAGTGGCTGAGAAGGCGCTTCTCAAGAAAGTTGAAGATAATCAGCTAAGATTATATTAGCCTTGACTTATCTAAATCGTTATTATGGTATCGACTATGATGGCTTGAACTTTAAGCATTTGATGATGTTTAAACCAGACTTTATGGTAAAACACCAAGTATTTTAGATTTCTTTGATTCTGTATAGGTTCAGCAGAAAAGAATTTAAAAGGAGATAGAAGTTTAGAAGCTTATCGTGAAGTTATTGGTGGTACTATTGGAAAAGGTGAATTAAATGGCTTGTTAGGCTATAACATGCGTTTATTCACTAAGTACACCGACTTAAATGACTGGTTTATTCATGCTGCAAAGAACGTTTATGTTTCTGAGCCTGAGACGACTACAGAGGATTTCAAAGACAAGTGCCATCGTATCTATGACGGTTTGAACAATGACGCATAGTCGGGCTGATTTTACCGTCACCAACTCTGAAGAAAGCACATATTTTTGTCATTTCTACTTACAACACGTTGGCATCAGTTCTTTTGAAAATATGGAAGAATACGGAAGAAGAACGGAAACATGCTTTCAAAGAGGAGATAAACAAAGTAGGAAAGCTCAACAAAGATATTTAGACTTTTGGTCTCGTTTAGCTTTACCAAAAGTTCGTAATCAGCTCTTGAAGAGTCAAAACTCCGTACCAACGCCTGTTTGGGATAATCAAAATTATAGCGGTATTAAGAATGCTAGTCGCCGTGGTTATGGTTCAGATGGCAGGCTGCAACTCCTATTCGAGAGCTATTTGGCCCAACTGATCGTTGGCACTCGGGTTAACGGAGCTGATGGGAGCGATGGCAAAAATTTATGAACGTCCATGGAAAGATGATCAGGTTTACTTCATGGTAACTGACATGATTAGTCAGTTTGGTATTTCAGCCTTTACATGAAACAACTCACATAAACGACCGTATGGCTTTAGCATTATGGTGTGAGATTGGCATCTGAAGGTACTGACTTAGAAGCCTTGCTCAAGGTATGTTACAAACCCTGATAAATCTACTCCGAATAGTGAGTATAAAGCTCCTGGGATCAAGCTATGGCTTATGAGCGTAAAATGATGGTAGAGCAGTACTACAATTATGATCCAGCTAAGTTAGACAGTCGAGACAAGATTGATAGTTATATGAAAAACTACAATGAGTCTCATGATGATGTTAGATTACTTAGAAGCTACTGCGTTATAAAGCAGAAGTTATCTGACAACTCTAAGTGGTTCAAGAAGATGGATAAAGAGTGGCGTACAAATGCGGATAGAAATCGTTTAATTGGAGAACCACACCAGTGGGACAAATTACGTGATTTTGACTTTTGGAAGAAGAGAAGAAATTACCAATTGATAGCATTGACATGTTGGTAGATAATAACTTTTGTAACTCTTCATGGTATGCCAACAACGGTCGCTTCCGTACGGAAGGTTTTGATAGTGCTTATCAAACGGTCAATATGATGGCAGGTCATCTTATGGCGGGAATATGAGTCGAAGCACCGTAGGTTCTATTTCTTTCAAAACACAATACTTTCCGCATGTGGGTTACTTATGGTTATGAGAATATTTCATCCCTTGTTTCTAACAAGTTGCGGTGATGCCAACAGAGAAAATAAAGGGCTTTTAGGTGATGATTTCATTATCAAGAAAAGTTTCTAATAATCGATTCAAAACCTCGAAGAGTGGAGATTGTCCATGAAGGTGAGCATTATATACTTTTTGAGATAGATGGTTCTAAGATTTTCAACTTACGCTCAACTTCAAAACTTATTTAACACTGCTGTTGAGAAAGACTTGAAAGAAAGGTGGTTTCAAAGCATACCGAAGGCCTCAAAGTGGAAAAGTTTATAAGAAATTATTACAAAACACAGATGGTTTCTTAAATCCATTGTTTAAAAATATAAAAGGACAAGCTGGCTCTGTCAACTGTAGTGGGTTGAAGAAAAAGCTAATCTCGAGAAAGACAAATTTCGTCGCTCTTTTTAGATCGTTCAGAGCGATAAAAATGCGTTTTGAAGTTTTCCAAAAGTTCTGAAAACCAAAGCATTGCGTTTAATAAGTCGATTAGATTATTAGTGGCTTCCAGTTTGGCGTTAGAATAGGGTAGATGAAGAGCGTTGACAATTTTCTCTTTGTCCTTTAGAAAGGTTTTAAAGACAGTCTGAAAAGAGGATGAACCAGCTTTAGATTGTCCTCAATGAGTCCAAAAGAATTTCTTCGGTCCTTATTCTGAAAGTGGAAAGCAAGAGTTGAGTAGAGATGATAGTGGTGTTTCAAGTCTTCGAATAGCTCAAAAAGCTTTGTTTAGGATTTCCTTAGTTACAAATACATACGAAAAGTAGGGCGATAAAAACGTTTATCACTCAGTTTACGACTCATCCTGATTGATTCATAATTTGACACGCACACGACTCATAGCACGGCCAGATGTTGTACAATGAAAGCAATCCAGAACGAGTTTAGCTGTTTGGGAGTGAAAACAGTCTCGTAGACTGTCCCAGTCTGAGCCTAGAAATTCGAAAGCGAAGTTGTCTAGTCAAGTCATGCTATGGGATAGACATATCCATAGTGATGGTTTTGACGCGACTTTGGACAGAACTCTCATATTTAAGAAAATGATTTCGATGATAGATTGTGCTCACCTTCCCAGAACTGTGATGATGTTGAGATTGTCAAATCTTGAGGGTAATCTAGTAACTTCCACTTTCCTGACAAAGTGGAAATTAGTCTAAAAACGATTTTGTGGTGGAATTAAGTGTAGACGTTTGTTAATTATTTTATAGGATTGGCTATTAGTAAGAAATATGGTATAATATAGGGTGAGACCTTCTTAATAAATAGTGAAAGAGTATAAAATGAAAAAAATTGTCATTAACGGTGGGAGACCATTGAAAGGTGAAATTACGATTAGTGGCGCTAAAAATAGTGTCGTTGCCTTGATTCCTGCCATTATTTTATCAGATGATGTTGTGATTTTTGGATTGTGTTCCGAGACATCTCTGACGTAGCTAGTCTTATTGAGATTATGAAAATCATGGGAGCTAGTGTCAAGCGTTATGACGATGTTCTTGAGATTGATCCTCGTGGTGTTCAAAAATAAACCAATGCCTTATGGTAAAAATTACAGCGCGTGCGTCTTATTATTTCTACGGTAGTCTTTAGGACGTTTTGGTGAAGCAACTGTAGGTTTGCCTGGAGGGTGTGACCTAGGACCACGTCCGATTGATTTGCATTTAAAAGCATTTGAAGCTATGGGAGCTAAGACAACCTACGAGGGAGATAATATGAATCTCTCAACCCAAGGATCAAAGTCTACATGGTGCACATATCTATATGGATACTGTTAGTGTTGGTGCGACAATCAATACGATGCTAGCAGCAGTAAAAGCTAAAAGGTCGAACAGTTATTGAAAAATGCTGCTCGCGAACCTGAAATCATTGATGTGGCTACATTATTAAACAATATGGGAGCTCACATTCTGTGGCGCAGGTACGGATATGATTACTATTGATGGTGTAGATAGCCTTCATGGAACACGTCATCAAGTCATCCCTAGACCGTATTGAAGCAGGTACTATATATTTCAATGCGCTGCAGTAGGTCATAGGATTCAGATTAATAATGTACTTTATGAGCATTTAGAAGGATTTATTGCTAAACTTGAAGAAATGGGTGTTCACATGACTGTTTCTGAAGACAGTATTTTCGTCGAAGAGCAAACAAATCTAAAGGCTGTTAATATCAAGACAGCTCCTTATCCAGGTTTCGCAACAGATCTTCAACAGCCTATTACTCCTTTGCTATTAAAAGCAGAAGGTCGTGGCACATTGATTGATACAATCTATGAAAAACGTGTCAACCATGTTTTTGAATTAGCCAAAATGAATGCAGATATTTCAACAACAAACGACCACATCCTTTATAAGGGTGGAAATCCTTTGCAGGGTGCAAAAGTTAAGGCGACAGACCTACGTGCTGGAGCTGCCTTGGTTATTGCTGGCTTGATGGCTGAAGGAAAAACAGAGATTACCAATGTTGAATTCATCCTTCGAGGCTACTCGAATATTATCGAAAAATTGCGTAATCTTGGAGCAGATATTGAGCTAATCGAAGATTAGCACTTTGAGGATTGCAATGAATATCTGGACTAAATTAGCAAAATTTTCTTTCTATGAGACGGAACGTTTATATTTCCGTCCCTTCTTTTTTTACAGATGTAGATGATTTTCATCAACTTGCATCAGATCCCTGAAAATCTTCAATTTATCTTTCCTGCACAAAGCAAGTATTGAAGAAAGTCAGTATGCTCTTGCCAATTATTTTATGAAATCACCTTTGGGGATTTGGGCTATTTGTGATAAAAAAGAGCAAAGAATGATTGGAGCTATCAAGTTTGAAAAACTTGATGAAATTAAGAAAGAAGCTGAAATTGGCTATTTTTTAAAGAAAGACTATTGGTCTCAGGGGTTATATGACTGAAGCAGTTACCAAATTACGAGATTTATCCATGAACGAGTTTGCCTTGAAGCAACTTTCGATTGTGACACATCTAGAAAAATGTTGCTAGTCGAAAAGTAGCAGAAAAAAATCAGATTTTTGTTCTTTATCGTCGTTTTTAAAGGTAGCGATCGTTATACCCGAAAGATGCGGGATTATCTAGAAATTCCGTTATACAAAAGGAAATCTAAATGAGTAAACACCAAGAAATATTAGCCTACTTGGAAGAATTACCAGTTGGGAAGCGTGTCAGTGTTCGTAGTATTTCAAATCGGCTGGGAGTAAGTGATGGTACGGCATATCGGGCTATCAAAGAAGCTGAAAATAGGGGACTTGTTGAAACACGTCCTCGAAGTGGAACAGTACGTGTAAAGTCAAAAAGTAGCTATTGAGAAATTAACGTTCGCAGAAATTGCAGAAGTTACAGGCTCGGAAGTTTTAGCTGGTCAAGCTGGATTGGATAGAGAATTTAGTAAATTCTCCATTGGAGCGATGACTGAAAAGAATATTCTTTCTTATCTTCATGATGGCGGCTTACTTATCGTAGGAGATCGAACACGTATTCAGTTATTAGCACTTGAAAAATGAAAAATGCTAGTCTTGGTAACAGGTGGATTTGAAGTTCATGAAGATGTTTTGAACCATGCTAATAAAAAAAATATTCCAGTATTACGCAGTAAAGCATGATACATTTACAATTGCGACTATGATCAACAGAGCTTTGTCCAACGTTCAGATCAAGACAGATATTTTGACGGTTGAAAAAATCTATCGTACTAGTCATGAATATGGATTTCTACAGGAAACGGATACTGTCAAAAGATTATCTAGACTTGGTTCGTAAGAATAGAACGAGCCGTTTTCCCTGTCATCAATCAGCATCAGGTCGTTGTTGGTGTAGTTACTATGCGTGATGCTGGAGATAAATCACCTGGTACAACGATAGATAAGGTCATGACAAGGACAGTCTATATGACTGGTTTAGCGACGAATATCGCTAACGTTAGCCAGAGAATGATTGCTGAAGACTTTGAAATGGTACCTGTTGTGAGAGTAATCAAACTTTACTTGGTGTTATTACTAGACGGGATGTCATGGAAAAAGATGAGCTCGCTCTCAAGTTTCAGCTTTACCAACATTTTTCAGAACAGGTTGGTCAGAAGTTATCTTACCACCATGATGAAGTTGTCATTACGGTTGAACCATTTATGTTGGAAAAATGAGTCCTTGCAAATGGAGTTCTTTCAGAAATTTTGACCCATATGACGCAGGATCTGGTCGTGAATAGCGGACGTAACCTCATCATTGAACAGATGTTGATTTACTTTTTACAGGCTGTTCAGATTGATGATATCTTGCGAATTCAGGCTAGAATTATTCATCATACGAGAAGGTCAGCCATTATCGACTATGACATTTATATCAATCATCAAATCGTATCAAAAGCAAATGTTACTGTAAAAATTAATTAAAAACTAGGAGAAAAACATGATTACATTAAAAATCAGCTAGAGAAATCGAAGCAATGGATAAGGCTGGCGATTTTCTTGCCAGTATTCACATCGGTTTGCGTGACATCATCAAACCAGGTGTAGATATGTGGGAAGTAGAAGAATATGTGCGTCGTCGTTGTAAAGAAGAAAATTTCCTCCCTCTTCAAATTGGTGTTGATGGGGCAATGATGGATTATCCATACGCAACTTGTTGTTCGCTTAATGACGAAGTAGCCCATGCTTTTCCACGCCACTATATTTTGAAGGAAGGCGATTTGCTGAAAGTTGATATGGTTCTTGGTGGGCCAATCGCTAAGTCTGACCTCAATGTTTCTAAACTTAATTTTAACAACGTTGAGCAGATGAAAAAATATACTCAAAACTTTACGGGCGGCTTGGCAGATTCTTGTTGGGCTTACGCTGTTGGAAAACCGTCAGAAGAAGTTAAAAACTTGATGGATGTTACCAAAGAAGCTATGTATAAGGGAATTGAGCAGGCTGTTGTAGGAAATCGTATTGGAGATATTGGAGCTGCTATTCAGGAATATGCTGAAAGTCGTGGTTACGGAGTTGTTCGTGATCTTGTAGGACACGGTGTTGGTCCAACTATGCATGAAGAACCAATGGTGCCTAACTATGGTATCGCAGGTCGTGGTCTCCGCCTTCGTGAAGGCATGGTCTTAACCATTGAACCTATGATCAATACAGGTGATTGGGAAATCGATACAGATATGAAAACAGGCTGGGCTCACAAAACTATCGATGGTGGACTATCATGTCAGTACGAGCATCAGTTTGTTATTACTAAAAGATGGACCTGTAATCTTGACAAGTCAAGGTGAAGAAGGGAACTTATTAATCAAAAAGGAGCTGAGCTCCTTTTTGATTCTTTCAAAGTTGAAAATAAATTTGCGTAGCAGATATCTTACAAACGTTTTTCTTTTTATAGTAAAATAAAAGATGACTATATGAAAGAAGGTTCTTTAATTGGAAAGTATTTTATTTTTATTTCTGTCTTTATAGCTGGGGTCTTGTCATTCTTTTTCTCCCTGCATCTTTTCCCTTGTTACCAGTCTATGCAGGTGTTCTGTTAGATGATCAAGAGAGTCAAAAGACATTTCGTTTTTAGGGTAAAGATGTTGCCTGGTCAGGATTGATTCGGACACTCTGTTTTTATTGCAGGGTATCTCTCTCATTTTCTTTATTCTTGGATTTGGAGCAGGATTTCTGGGGAATTTACTTTATGCTGACTGGTTTCCGTTATGTCATGGGAATCATGATTATCATACTGGGATTACATCAGATGGAAATTCTTCATCTACAAAAATTAGAGGTACAAAAACAGTAACATTTAAGCAAAAACAGTCTAGTAAATATCTGTCAGCCTTTTTACTGGGGTATCAGCTTTCAGCTTTGGCTGGACTCCATGTATAGGTCCAGTTTTAAGTTCTGTTTTAGCACTGGCTGCCTCAGGAGGAAATGGAGCTCTTCAGGGAGCCTTTATTAACCCTCATTTACACTCTCGGAATGGCGCTTCCATTTTTAGTTCTGGCTTTGGCATCAGGTCTTGTCATGCCTTATTTTTAGTAGAATCAAATCTCACATACTTTTATTGAAGAAAGAATTGGTGGTTTTATTGATCATTCTCATGGGAATTTTATTAATGTTGGGACAGTTAAATGTCTTATCTGGAATATTAGGATAAAAGGAGTTATCTATGAAAAAATTATCTATTTTTGGACTTAGTTTCTTGTCTCTCTTTCTTCTGATTGCTTGTGGCAAAGGAAGAGAAAAATCAAGTCCACAAAATCAATCAAAGTCAGACACAACAAGCGTCTGTGAAAGCAAGTAGCTATTGGAGCCGAAGCACCTAGATTTTACCCTCAATCGATGGATGGAAAAGAAGTCAAATTATCTGATTTTAAAAGGTAAAAAAAGTTTATCTTAAAATTTTGGGCATCTTGGTGCGGACCATGTAAGAAGAGTATGCCAGAATTGATGGAACTTGCTGCAAAAGGAAGATCGTGATTTTCGAAATTTTATCTGTCATTGCGCCAGGACTTCAAGGTGAAAAACGGTAGACCAATTTCCAAAAAGTGGTTTTGAGGAACAAGGTTATAAAAGACATCCCTGTTTTATATGATACAAAAGGAGCTGCTTTTTCAAGCTATCAAATTCGAAAGCATCCCTACAGAGTATCTAATTGATTCACAGGGTAAAATTGCTAAAATTCAATTAGGTGCGATTAGTAACGCAGATGCAGAAGCAGCTTTTGCTCAAATGAAATAAAGTAATGAAAATAAAAATGTCTAGGCAAACCGTCTAGACATTTTTTCTAACTTAAATTAGTTTTTTGAAGCTGCTTGGAATTCAGGGTTTTTCCATGCTTCATCAATAATAGCTTGCAATTCTTTTAGCTGAAGCTTGCATTTTTTGAGTTTCAGCATCGTTCAATGGGATGTTTACTGGACGTACAATACCGTGTGCTCCAACAACAGCTGGTTGACCGATGAAGACGTCTTTGATTCCGTATTGACCTTCTTGGAATACAGAAAGTGGAAGTACTGCATTTTCATCATCAAGGATTGCTTTAGTGATACGAGCAAGAGCAACTGCGATACCGTAGTATGTAGCACCTTTCTTGTTGATGATTGTGTAAGCAGCGTCACGAACACCTTCGAACAATTCGATCAATTCAGTTTCTTGAACGTTTTGAGTGTCCTTAAGGAATTCTTCAAGGTTAACACCAGCAATGTTAGCGTGTGACCAAACGGCAAATTCTGAGTCACCGTGTTCACCCATGATGTAGGCGTGAACTGAACGAGCGTCTACATCCAATTTTTCAGCAAGGGCTTGACGGAAACGAGCTGAGTCAAGTGAAGTACCTGAACCGATAACACGTTCTTTAGGGAATCCTGAGAATTTCCATGTAGAGTATGTCAAAACGTCAACTGGGTTAGCAGCTACAAGGAAGATACCGTTAAATCCTGATTCAACAACTTGTGTTACGATTGATTTGTTGATTGCAAGGTTTTTACCAACAAGATCAAGACGAGTTTCACCTGGTTTTTGAGGAGCACCAGCAGTGATAACTACAAGGTCAGCGTCCGCACAGTCAGCGTATTCAGCTGCATAGATTTTTTTAGGTGAAGTGAAAGCAAGGGCGTGGCTAAGGTCAAGAGCATCACCAACAGCTTTTTCGTGTAATTGAGGAATTTCAATGATACCAAGTTCTTGGGCAATTCCTTGGTTAACAAGAGCGAAAGCGTAAGATGAACCTACGGCACCATCACCAACGAGGATAACTTTTTTGTGTTGTTTAGTTGCTGTCATTTAGTCTAAACATCTCCTTTGTTTTTAAGGGTAATCCCTGTTTGATTTTCATTCTATCACTTTTTAAATAGCTTTGTCACGGATATAACTATCCACTTAGCTATGTAAACGTTTTAGTCATGACTGTAACACTGAAATAAGAGACAAACTATGGTATAATATATCTAGTTACTAATAGTGAAATGAGGCATTTTGTTAATGCAAGATAAAAATTTAGTGAATGTCAATCTGACAAAGGAGATGAAGACCAGCTTTATCGACTACGCCATGAGTGTTATCGTATCGCGGGCTCTTCCTGATGTTCGAGATGGTTTGAAACCAGTTCATCGTCGTATTCTATACGGTATGAACGAATTGGAGTGTACACCAGATAAACCCTCATAAGAAAATCTGCCCGTATTACAGGGGATGTCATGGGTAAATACCACCCACACGGTGACTCATCTATCTACGAAGCTATGGTTCGTATGGCGCAATGGTGGAGTTATCGCTACATGCTTGTAGATGGGCATGGAACTTTTGGTTCTATGGACGGTGATGGTGCCGCAGCTCAGCGTTATACTGAAGCACGTATGAGTAAGATTGCTCTTGAGATGCTTCGCGACATCAATAAAAATACCGTTGATTTTGTAGATAACTATGATGCCAATGAACGTGAACCCTTTAGTTTTACCAGCTCGTTTCCCCAAATCTTTTTGGTCAATGGAGCTACAGGTATCGCTGTTGGTATGGCGACCAATATTCCACCACATAACTTGGGTGAAACCATTGATGCAGTGAAGTTGGTCATGGATAATCCAGAAGTTACAACCAAAGAATTAATGGAAGTTCTTCCCTGGTCCAGATTTTCCCAACTGGTGCCCTTGTTATGGGGAAATCAGGTATTCATAAGGCCTACGAAACTGGTAAAGGATCGATTGTGCTTCGTTCTCGTACTGAAATCGAAGAAACTAAGACTGGTCGCGAACGTATCGTTGTAACAGAATTTCCATACATGGTTAATAAGACCAAAAGTCCATGAACATATTGTGCGTTTGGTTCAGGAAAAACGTATCGAAGGAATTACAGCTGTTCGTGACGAATCAAACCGTGAAGGTGTTCGCTTTATTATCGAAGTGAAACGTGATGCATCTAGCCAATGTTATTTTGAATAACTTGTTCAAGATGACTCAGATGCAAACTAGCTTTGGTTTTAACATGTTGGCCATCCAAAATGGTGTTCCAAAGATTCTTTCTCTTCGTCAAATCTTGGATGCTATATTGAGCACCAAAAAGAAGTGGTGACTCGTCGTACTCAATTTGATAAAGAAAAAGCTGAAGCACGTGCTCATATCTTAGAAGGTTTGTTGATTGCTCTGGACCACATCGACGAAGTTATTCGTATCATCCGTGCCAGTGAAACGGATGCAGAAGCCCAAGCTGAATTGATGAGCAAGTTCAAGTTATCTGAACGTCAAAGTCAAGCAATTCTCGATATGCGTCTTCGTCGTTTGACTAGGTTTGGAACGTGACAAGATTCAGTCAGAATATGATGAGCTTATTGCTTTGATTGCTGACTTGGCAGACATTCTTGCAAAACCAGAACGCGTAGCGCAAATCATCAAGGAAGAACTGGATGAGGTCAAACGTAAGTTTGGCGATCCACGTCGTACTGAGTTGATGGTTGGTGAAGTCTTGACTCTTGAAGATGAAGACTTGATTGAAGAGTCTGATGTCCTCATCACTCTATCAAATAAAGGTTATATCAAACGTTTGGACCAAGACGAATTTACAGCTCAAAAACGTGGTGGACGTGGCGTTCAAGGAACTGGAGTTAAGGACGATGACTTTGTGCGTGAATTGGTTTCAACCAGCACTCACGATCATTTGCTATTCTTCACCAATAAAGGACGTGTTTATCGTCTTAAGGGGTATGAAATTCCAGAATACGGTCGTACAGCCAAAGGGTTTGCCAGTTGTCAATCTTTTGAAACTGGATGAAGGTGAAAAGCATTCAAACCATTATCAATGTTGAATCAGAACGTAGTGATGATGCCTACCTCTTCTTTACAACTCGAGCTGGTATTGTTAAGAGAACCAGTGTTAAAGAATTTGCCAAACATTCGTCAAAAATGGTCTCAAAAGCCTTAAATCTGAAAGATGAGGATGAGTTGATTAATGTCTTACTAACTGAAAAAGACACAGATATCATCATCGGAACCAGATTAGGGTTATGCAGTTCGTTTCAATCAGTCTTCAGTTCGTAGTATGAGTCGTATCGCCACTGGTGTTAAAGGGGTAAAACTTCGTGAAGGTGATGCTGTAGTTGGAGCGAGAGTGATTACTGATCAAGATGAAGTCCTTATCATTACTGAGAAAAGGATACGGTAAGCGCACAGTTGCGACTGAATATCCCAACAAAAGGGTCGTGCCGGTAAGGGAATGAAAACAGCCAATGTTACTGAAAAAAATGGTCCTCTGGCTGGTCTCTTAACAGTAAAAGGGGACGAAGATCTGATGATTATCACTGACACAGGTGTCATGATTCGAACCAAATGTTGCCAATATTTCACAAACGGGACGTTCAACTATGGGAGTAAAAGTGATGCGTCTAGATCAAGATGCTAAGATTGTGACTTTTACAAGTGTTGCAGCAGCAGAAAAAGAAGAAGTTGGGGCAGAACAGGAAACAGAAAGTGAAGCATAATGTCTCAAAAAAAGAATCAAAGTAAAAAAAATAAACGTAAGAATCTACTGATTAACATACTGGCAGGATTCCTAATCTTGTTATCTATCGCTTTAATCTTCAATGCTAATATTCGTGATATGTTCATGATTTGGAACACTAATAAGTATCAGGTCAGTCAAGTGACCAAGGAAGAGATTGAAGAGAACAAAAGAAACAGAAGGAAATTTCGATTTTGACTCTGTAAAATCACTTTCCTCGGAGGCAGTCCTATCAGCTCAGTGGAATTCCCAGCAACTTCCGGTAATTGGAGGGATTGCCATTCCAGAGCTTGAAATGAATCTACCAATATTTAAGGGACTCGATAATGTTAACCTCTTTTTATGGTGCTGGGACAATGAAAAGCCAATCAGGTAATGGGGGAAGGAATTATTCTCTAGCAAGTCACCGTATCTTTGCAGGTGAAAATGCAGATAAGAAATTATTTCTCCTCTTGCTCGTGCTGAGAAAGGGATGAAAATTTATCTCACTGATAAAGAAAAAGTCTATACATACGAGATTGAAGAAGTTAAAATTGTAACTCCTGATCGCGTAGATGTAATTGACGAACGTGATGGGATTAAAGAGATTACCTTGGTAACCTGTGAAGATGCTAATGCAGTTGAGAGAATTATCGTTAAAAGGGAATTTGACAGAGATAAAATCTTATGCAGAGACTCCATCAGATATCTTAGAAGCCTTTAATAAACCCTATAAACAATTTTTATGAATAGTAGAAGAGGTTGGGACAAAAGAGCCCGACCTCATTTTTATTAGCAATCAAACTTTGACGCGGTAGCTGATTGAACTTTTGTTCGTCTTTTAGACTCCAAAAAGCTCCTAATCATCCTCGCGGGGCTGGGACTACGAAAATCGAGACTTTGTCTATCGATTTCTGTCCCACCGCCTTTTCTTGTCAATTTCAGAAAATAGATAGGGAAAAAGACTTTTTCAATTTTGGTAAAAAAAGTAGTATAATGTTTCTATTATAGAAATTTTTTAGAAAATTCCGAAAGAGGTTTGTTATGGGATACACAGTTGCTGTTGTCGGCGCTACAGGTGCCGTTGGTGCTCAAATGATCAAAATGTTGGAAGAATCAACTCTTCCTATCGATAAGATTCGTTACCTTGCGTCTGCACGTTCTGCAGGAAAGGTCTTGCAATTCAAAGGTCAAGATGTGACCATCGAAGAAACAACAGAAGACGCTTTTTGAAGGGGTTGATATTGCTCTTTTTCTCAGCTGGTGGATCAACTTCTGCAAAATATGCACCTTATGCTGTTAAGGCAGGTGCAGTTGTCGTAGATAACACTTCTTACTCCGTCAAAATCCAGATGTACCATTGGTTGTTCCTGAAGTGAATGCCCACGCCCTTGATGCTCACAACGGAATCATCTCTTGTCCTAACTGTTCAACAATTCAAATGATGGTGGCTCTTGAGCCAGTTCGTCAAAAATGGGGCTTGGACCGTATTATCGTTTCAACTTATCAAGCAGTTTCAGGTGCTGGTATGGGAGCAATTCTTGAAACCCAACGTGAGCTTCGTGAAGTCTTGAATGATGGCGTAAATCCACGTGATTTGCATGCGGAAATCTTGCCTTCAGGTGGCGATAAGAAACACTATCCAATTGCCTTCAACGCTCTTCCGCAAATTGACGTTTTCACTGATAATGACTACACTTACGAAGAGATGAAGATGACCAATGAAACCAAGAAAATCATGGAAGACGATAGCATTGCCGTATCAGCAACATGTGTACGTATTCCAGTTTTGTCAGCTCACTCTGAGTCAGTCTATATTGAAACAAAAGAAGTAGCACCAATTGAAGAAGTGAAAGCAGCTATTGCTGCCTTCCCAGGTGCAGTTCTTGAAGATGATGTTGCTCACCAAATCTATCCTCAAGCAGTAAATGCTGTTGGTTCACGTGATACTTTCGTTGGACGTATCCGTAAAGATTTGGATGCAGAAAAAGGTATTCATATGTGGGTGGTTTCTGATAACCTTCTTAAAGGTGCTGCTTTGGAACTCAGTTCAAATCGCAGAAACACTTTCACGAACGTGGTCTAGTACGCCCAACAGCTGAATTAAAATTTGAATTGAAATAATGTGTAGGAGTTCTTTTGAACTCCTTCTTTAAAATAGAAAGGTGTTTTGTATGTCTTATCAAGATTTAAAAGATTGTAAAATTATCACAGCCTTTATTACTCCTTTTCATGAAGATGGCTCTATCAATTTCGATGCCATTCCAAAGTTGATTGAACATTTATTAGCTCATCATACAGACGGAATTCTCCTAGCAGGAACAACTGCTGAGAGTCCGACTCTAACTCACGATGAGGAGTTGCAGTTGTTTGCAGCTGTTCAAAAAGGTTGTCAACGGACGAGTTCCTTTAATTGCCGGTGTTGGTACCAATGACACACGTGACTCTATCGAATTCGTCAAAGAAGTAGCAGAGTTTGGTGGTTTTGCAGCTGGTCTTGCGATTGTTCCTTATTATAACAAACCATCCCAAGAAGGTATGTATCAACACTTTAAAAGCTATTGCAGATGCTTCTGATTTGCCAATTATTATTTATAACATTCCAGGTCGTGTAGTTGTCGAAATGACTCCAGATACCTTACTTCGTTTGGCAGAACATCCAAATATTATTGGTGTCAAAGAATGTACCAGTCTTGCCAATATGGCTTACTTGATTGAGCATAAACCAGAAGAATTTTCTTTGGTTTATACTGGTGAAGATGGAGATGCTTTCCATGCTATGAACCTTGGTGCAGACGGAGTTATATCTGTTGCTTCCCACACAAATGGGGATGAGATGCATGAAATGTTCACTGGCAATCGAAGAGAGTGATATGAAGAAAGCGGCAGCTATTCAACGTAAATTTATTCCCTAAAGTCAATGCTCTCTTCTCTTACCCAAGTCCGGCACCTGTTAAGGCGGTACTCAACTATATGGGATTCGAAGCTGGGCCAACTCGTCTACCTTTGGTTCCTGCGCCTGAAGAGGATGCTAAACGCATTATCAAGGTTGTTATTGATGGGGATTACGAAGCAACCAAGGCAACTGTCACTGGAGTCCTTCGTCCTGATTACTAAGATAATCATATATATAAAAACTTTCTAAAACAAGTAAAATTGTTGGGAAGTTTTTCTTTTTCTACGAATAAATAGATAGAGAGAAAAAAACAAGGAGTCTATCATGAAAATTAAGATTGATAATTTTGAGATTTATAAGTTGAAACAAGCAGGTCTTAAGTAATCAACAGGTTTTAAAAGGTACTCAATATGGAGAAATCTATGATCAAGAATTAACCCTTAGAAACGATAGCAGAAGCATCTGAGTGTAGAAATCCAGTGGTTTTTATGGAACGTTACCATAAACTCACCTTTGAAAGTATGGAGCGATTAAGAAGTGACTTTGAAAAATTTCCCTCATTTTTCCATCCTAGACGATGTCTATCCCTTTGCTCTCAGTGAAATCTATGATGCTCCAGTATTGTTATTTTTATAAGGGCGATTTAAATCTCTTAAAGTTGCCTAAGATTGCAGTTGTAGGCAGTCGCTCTTGTAGTCAAAACAGGGAACAAAAATCAGTCCGTAAGGTTATTGAAGAACTGGAGAATGAGCTGGTGATTGTGAGTGGGCTTGCTAGAGGATTGATACTGCAGCGCATATGTCTATTCTTCAAGGTGGTGGAAAAACTATTGCAGTTATAGGGACTGGCTTGGATGTCTATTATCCTCGATCTAATAAACGACTGCAGGACTACATCGGTGAATATCATTTGCTACTGAGTGAATATGGACCTGGTGAAGAACCCTTGAAATATCACTTTCCAGCACGAAATCGGATTATTGCTGGCCTATGTATGGGTGTTATCGTTGCTGAGGCAAAGATGAGATCTAGTAGTTTGATTACTTGTGAGCGAGCTATGGAAGAAGGAAGAGATGTTTTTGCTATTCCAGGTAGCATTTTAGATGGTCGTTCAGATGGTTGTCATCACTTGGTTCAAGAAGGTGCAAAACTTGTTTCGAGTGGTCAGGATGTGCTAGCAGAATTTGAATTTTAAGAACTAGTAAGGTTTTATCGGTTAAACTTTTCTTCTATATATAGGAGTTAAGTCTTGACAGGTTTTTTTAAAAATGGTTTACACTTTATAAAGTTTATTACTTTGAAAAAGGTGTGATACTGTGGCTACGGCAACAAAGAAGAAAAAAATCAACAGTTATCTAGTAATCGTGGAGTCGCCTGCAAAGGCTAAAACGATTGAGAAATACCTAGGTAGAAATTATAAAGGGTTTTAGCCAGTGTTGGTCATATTCGTGATTTGAAAAATCCAGTATGTCAGTCGATGTAGAAAATAATTATGAACCCCAATATATCAATATTCGTGGGAAAAGGTCCTCTGATCAATGACTTGAAAAAGAAGCTAAAAAGCCAATAAAGTCTTTCTCATAAGTGACCCGGACCGCGAAGGAGAAGCAATTTCTTGGCATTTAGCTCATATTCTGAATCTAGATGAAAAATGATGCTAACCAGTGTTGTTTTTCAACGAGATTACCAAGGATGCGGTAAAAATGCCTTTAAAGAACCTCGTAAGATTGACATGGATTTGGTGGATGCCCAACAAGCCCGTCGTGTCTTGGACCGCTTGGTAGGTTATTCTATTTCACCAATTTTTATGGAAAAAAAGGTCAAAAGGGCTTGTCAGCTGGCCGTGTTCAGTCTGTTGCTCTCAAGTTAATCATTGACCGTGAAAAATGAGATCAATGCTTTTCAACCAGAAGAATATTGGACTATTGATGGAGTCTTCAAAAGGGACTAAGCAATTCCAAGCATCCTTCTATGGAATGAATGGCAAGAAGATGAAATTGACAAGCAATGAAGAGGTCAAAGAAGTCTTGTCTCATCTATCCAGCAAAGACTTTACAGTTGATCAGGTAGATAAAAAAGAGCGCAAGCGTAACGCTCCACTACCTTATACTACCTCAACTATGCAGATGGATGCAGCTAATAAAATCAATTTCCGTACTCGAAAGACCATGATGGTTGCCCAGCAACTCTATGAAGGGATTAATATTGGTACGGGCGTCCAAGGTTTGATCACCATATGCGTACAGACTCGACTCGTATCAGTCCAGTTGCTCAAAAATGAAGCTGCAAAGCTACATTAATGAACGTTTTGGCAGTAAAGTATTCTAAGCATGGCAGCAAAGGTCAAAAGAATGCTACTGGTGCTCAGGATGCCCCATGAGGCTATTCGCCCATCAAGTGTCTTTTAATACACCTGAAAAAGATTGCTAAATACTTAGACAAAGACCAACTTAAGCTTTATACACTTATCTGGAATCGCTTTTGTAGCGAGTCAGATGACAAGTGCTATCTTTGATACCATGGCTGTGAAGCTCTCTCAAAATGGAGTTCAATTTGCAGCGAAATGGTAGTCAGGTTAAATTTGATGGTTACTTTGCCATTTACAATGACTCAGATAAGAATAAGATGTTGCCGGATATGGCAGTTGGTGATGTGGTCAAAGCAGGTCAATAGTAAACCTGAGCAACACTTTCACTCAACCGCCAGCCCGTTATTCGAGGCTACTGATTAAGACCTTGGAAGAAAATGGGGTTGGACGTCCATCAACTTATGCACCTCACTATTGAAACTATTCAAAAGCGCTACTATGTGCGTTTGGCAGCCAAGCGTTTTTGAACCGACAGAATTGGGAGAAATTGTTAACAAACTGATTGTTGAATACTTCCCTGATATCGTCAATGTAACCTTTACAGCTGAAATGGAAGGTAAACTGGATGATGTCGAAGTTGGAAAAGAACAGTGGCAACGAGTCATTGATGAATTTTACAAACCCTTCTCAAAGAGGTTGCCAAAGCCGAAGAGGAAATGGAAAAATCCAAATCAAGGATGAGCCAGCAGGATTTGATTGTGAAGAGTGTGGCAGTCCGATGGTCATTAAACTTGGTCGTTTTGGTAAGTTCTATGCTTGTAGCAATTTCCCAGATTGCCGTCATACACAGGCTATCGTGAAAAGAGATTGGTGTTGAGTGTCCAAGCTGTCATCAAGGATCAAATTATTGAACGAAAACCAAGCGTAATCGATATCTTTTCTATGGTTTGCAATCGCTATCCAGAGTGTGAATTCACTTCTTGGGACAAGCCTGTTGGACGAGATTGTCCAAAATGTGGAAACTTCCTCATGGAGAAAAAGTCCGTGGTGGCGGTAAGCAGATCGTTTGTAGCAATGGTGATTACGAAGAAGAAAAAAATCAAATAAAAATGAGTCCTGAAAAGTAAATTTCAGGCTCTTTTTGAGTAAAAAGGCTTGACAAAATTCATTAAATATGTGGGAAACTAGTAGATGATTATTCTATAACTAAGGAGAAGTATATGCGTATTTATCTCAGTATTGGTTATATCTCGTTAGCTCTAGCTCTCGTATGGTGTAGTTTTACCACTTTTGCTACGACTCCTTTTCTTTTCGTTGTCCATTGCTTGTTTTTTCTAGATCTTCCAAGCGTTTTGAAGATTGGCTTTATCATACCAAACTTTATCAGACTTACGTAGCGGACTTTCGTGAGACCAAGTCTATTGCGCGTGAACGTAAGAAAAAATTATTGTATCGATTTATATCTTGATGGGAATTTCCATTTATTTTGCGCCTCTTTTACCAGTCAAAATCGGTTTGGGATGTTTAACCATCTTTATCACCTACTATCTTTTCAAGGTTATTCCTGATAAAGAATAGCTTTAATAAGTAACGATTTTCCTTGATAAAAACAAAAACATATTCGAAATAATATGATATAATAAATTTAAACTAATCTTCAAGGAGAATCAAATGATTTACGAATTTTTGTGCTGAAAATGTAACCTTGCTTGAAAAGCTATGCAGGCAGGAGCTCGCCGTATCGAGCTCTGTGATAATCTAGCAGTTGGTGGAACAACCCAAGCTACGGAGGTACCAAAGGCAGCTGTGGAACTGGCAGCCGACTACGATACTGACCATTATGACTATGATTCGTCCACGTGGTGGTGACTTTTTGTTTACAATGATCTAGAAATTGCCATTATGCTCGAGGATATTCGCTCTAACTGCTCAAGCAGGAAGCCAGGAGTTGTCTTTGGTGCCTTAACTGCTGATAAGAAGTTGGACAAGGCCAATCTTGAAAAATTGATTGCTGCATCTAAAGGTATGGAAATTGTTTTCCATATGGCATTTGATGAATTGAGCGAACAGGATCAGTTGGAAGCTATTGATTGGCTCAGCCAAGCTGGAGTGACACGCATTCTGACTCGTGCTGGTGTATCTGGCGATTCTCTAGAGAAACGTTTTGCTCACTATCACAGAATTCTAGAACACGCTGCAGGAAAAATTGAAATTTTACCTGGTGGAGGGATTGACATGGACAACCGTCAAACCTTTATCGACCAACTGGGTGTGACACAATTACATGGAACTAAGGTTGTCTTTTAAAAATGAAAGGAACTGCTAGCTTTTTGGTATGCAGTTTTCATATGTTTGAAATTTCTTTAAAGCCTATCAGTTTAATAGTAAAAAGGCCAAAGAGTATGGATTTGTAGAAAATCAAGGTGTATGGACCTATAGTCTCGACTATCTTGCAGGGAGATTTTCTCATGATGGTTACAGTTGAGGATGGAGTCTTAGGTTTTTCAAGTTTATGACCAAGAAACTGGTGACTCTATCCTCAAGTTCATATGGAAAGTATGAGAGGTACTTTTGTTGGAACTGTTCGAGAGGCTTGTTTAGAAGTTCTTATGAAATCCGAAAGTCTTGTTTTTGATGTGCAGGATTTTATCTGTCCTCAGACCAAGAGAATCATGGCAGTCGTTCAAGAAAAAAGTATGGAAAATCAATTAGAATATCTATGGGAGAAATCCCCGATACAGCTGTTTTACGCCATGAGGGCAATCAAAAGTGGTATGCTGTTTTTATGAGAAATCTCTTGGGATAAGCTTGAAAAAGGGGAGAGAAGGACTAGTGGAAGCAGTCAATCTCAAACATGATCAAGTATCTGATTTGTTGGTAAAAAGGATTTATCCAGCCTTTCATATGAACAAGCGCTATTGGATAAGTGTGCCACTTGATGACAGTTTTATCAGATGAAGAGGTTCTTGAATTGATCGAAAAAGTTGGAACTTTGACCTCTGAAAAGAAATAATTAGATTTACTTGAGTTTTTCAAATACTTTCAATTAGCAAAATATTCTTTACTGAAGAAATTTTCAGAAAATATTGGATTTTTCTTGACATGTGATTTTTTCCTATGCTAAAATACTAAACAAGATATCAAACGAAGGAGAAAGTCAAACATGAAAACAGCTAAGTTTAATCAATTTGCTTTGTTGTTGAGGTACTCGGACTAGTGCAAAAGCATTAGTCCTGTTTGGCTTACCAAGCGAGAGAAATCAACATCTCGCTTGGAACTCCGAGCGAGATGTCATATCGAATATAGAAGGAAATCTCATGAGTGCAGTTGAATTTCTAGAATACCAGTCTCCGAGATGGTGAGCAGACACCAGGTGTCAAATTTTTCGATCAAAAGAAAAGATTGCCATAGCAAGACAGCTGGAAAAATGAGGGAAATTTCGGCAATTGAAGCTGGTTTCCAGCAGCTAGTCGAGACTCATTTACTGCAGTTCAGGAAATCGCAAAAAGTCTTGAAGAAAAACAGCGGTGACTGGTTTAGCTCGCTCTGTTAAATCAGATATTGACGCTTGTTACGAAAGCACTCAAGGATGCTAAAGTATCCACAAATCCATGTCTTTTATCGCTACCAGTCCTATTCATCGTGAATTATAAGTTGAATAAAAGTAAGGAAGAGATTTTGGAAGCTATCAGTGAGCATGTTTCCTATGCACGGAGTAAATTTGAAGTAGTAGAATTCTCTCCAGAAGATGCGACTAGAACTGAGTTGGACTTTCTCCTACAAGTCGTTCAAACAGCGGTAGATGCAGGTGCGACTTATATCAATATTCCTGACTACAGTTGGTTTTACCACACCAGAGGAATATGGGAATATCTTCAAGTATCTGATTGACAATGTTAAGACTGATCGTCAGATTATCTATTCGCCTCACTGTCACGATGACCTTGGAATGGCAGTTGCAAATAGCCTTGCAGCTGTTAAGAATGGTGCAGGACGTGTTGAAGGAACCATTAACGGTATTGGAGAACGAGCTGGGAATGCTGCTTTAGAAGAAATAGCGGTGGCTCTCAATATTCGCCAAGATTATTACCAAGCAGAGACAAGTATTGTCCTAAACGAAACGATCAATACGTCAGAAATGATTTCTCGCTTCTCTGGTATTCCAGTTTCAAAAAATAAGGCGGTTGTTGGAGGAAATGCCTTCTCTCACGAATCAGGTATTCACCAAGATGGTGTTCTTAAAAATCCTCTCACTTATGAAATCATTACACCTGAATTGGTTGGTGCCAAGAGTAATAGTCTTCCACTCGGTAAATTGTCTGGTCGCCATGCTTTTGTTGAGAAAACTGAGAGATCTGCCTCTAGACTTTGCAGACGAAGATATCAAGCCACTCTTTGACTAAGTTCAAATGCCTTGGCAGATAAGAAAAGCAAGAAATCACAGACGCTGATATTCGAGCTCTAGTAGCTGGCACCATGGTTGAAAATCCAGAAGACTTCCACTTTGATGACTCTACAACTTCAAACCCATGCGGAAAATGACATTGAAGCGACAGTTAGATTAGCTAATTTTGGATGGTGAAAAGTTGAATTTAATGCAACAGGTACAAGGTTCTGTTGAAGCTATCTTTAACGCTATTGATAAATTCTTTAATCAATCTGTTCGCTTGGTATCCCATACCATTGATGCGGTAACGGATGGGATTGATGCCCAGGCACGTGTCTTGGTCACTGTTGAAAACAGAGATACAGAGACTATCTTTAACGCAGCTGGACTTGATTTTGATGTGTTGAAAGGCATCAGCTATTGCTTACATCAATGCCAATACCTTTTGTTCAAAAAGAGAATGCTGGTGAGATGGGAACAACAGTTTCCTATCGTGACATGCCTAGTGTGTAAAGGAGAATGCTATGACAAGAGAAAATAGTTGCCCTAGCAGGTGATGGTATAGACCCAGAAATCATGGGAGCTGGTTTAGAAGTTCTTTGGGCATCGATAGCTGAAAAACAGGTTTTGACTATGAGATAGACAGACGACCTTTTGGAGGTGCAGGTATTGATGCTGCAGGACATCCTTGCCAGACGAAACTCTCAAAGGCTGCTGAGAAGCGGATGCTATTCTACTTGCTGCAATCGGTAGTCCTCAGTATGATGATGCTCCAGTTCGACCCGAACAAGGGCTTCGGCCTCGCAAAGGAACTCAAATCTCTATGCTAATATTCGTCCGGTAAAATCTTTTGAGAGTCTCAAGCATTTGTCACCTCTGAAGCCAGAAACGAATAACTGGTGTTGATTTTGTAGTAGTGCGTGAGTTGACAGGTGGGATTTACTTTGGAGATCATATCCTTGAAGAGAAAATCAGCGCGTGATATCAATGAATACAGCTATGAGAAGTAGAGCGGATTATCGCAAGGCCTTTTGAAATTGCAAGAAGTCGGAGAAAAAGTCGTTACCAGTATCGATAAGCAAAATGTTTTTGGGAACATCAAAACTATGGCGAAAGTGACTGAAGAAGTCGCAAAAGATTTTCCGGATGTAACTGAACATCAGCTAGATGGACTCGGCTTCCATGCTCATGATTACAAATCCAGCCAAGTTTCGATGTTATCGTGACAGAGAATCTTTTGGAGATATCTTATCTGATGAATCAGCTGTTCTATCTGGTACACTTGAGGGTTATGCCATCAGCTAGTCACTCTGAAAATGGACCGAGTCTCTATGAACCGATTCATGGTTCAGCACCTGATATAGCTGGTCAAGGCATTGCCAATCCCATTTCATGATTTTTATCAGTTGCAGTGATGCTGAGAGATAGCTTGGACGTTATGAGGATGCGGAGCGTATCGAGACGTGCTGTTGAGGAAAGTCTAGTTGCTGGGTATTTTAACGAGAGATATGGGAGGACAGGCTTCGACCAAGGAAATGACGGAAGCCATCATTGAAAGATTATGAAGATAAATCAAGGAATTACTTTTGCTCTCTTAATTTGGAACCTTTTGATTTTTGTCATCTATGGCATTGACAAATCCAAAAGTCAAAGAGGTGCTTAGCGAATCCCAGAAAAATATTTATTATCATTTGCATTCTTTTGTGGCGGTTTTGGAGCCTGGTTGGCAGGAATTACTTTTCATCACAAGACCAGAAAATGGTATTTTAAAACAGTTTGGTTCCTAGGAATAGTGACTACACTAGTAGCTTTTGTATTTTTTGTATGGAGGTAATGAATGGCAGGAAAATCGATTTTTGATAAATTATGGGACCTCCATGTAATCACAGGAGAGAAGAGGACAACCACAACTCATGTATGTGGATCAGCACTACATCCATGAAGTGACCAGTCCTCAAGCTTTTCAAGGATTACGAGATGCAGGGCGAAGATTGAGACGACCAGATTTAACATTTGGTACCTTTGACCACAATGTTTCCGACAGTTAATATTTATGATATTCGAGATGTATATTCAAAGCTCAAATTGATAAGTTGGCAGAAAATGTTGAGGAATTCGGGATTGAACATGCGACCCACGGTTCTGAAAAACAAGGGCATCGTTCACATGGTTGGTCCAGAAACAGGACGAACACAACCAGGAAAATTTATCGTCTGTGGTGATAGCCACACAGCAACCCATGGAGCTTTTGGGCGAGTGCATTTTCGGAATTGGGACCAGTGAGGTCGAACATGTCTTTGCTACTCAAACCATTTGGCAGGTTAAACCCAAAGAAAATGTTGGTAGAATTCACAGGAGTTCCTCAAAAAGGAGTTTATGCCAAAGATTTCATCTAGCCTTGATTGCCAAAGTACGGCGTTGCTTGTGGTGTTGGCTACGTGGTGGAGTATCGAGGTCAGGCTGATTGATGCACTCGAGTCATGGAAGAGCGAATGACCATCTGCAATATGTCCATCGAGTTTGGGTCAAGATGGGAATTGTGAATCAGACCAGACCACTATGACTATCTTGAGGGGACGCGAGATGTGTTCCCAAAGATTTTGACGCAGCAGTTACTGATTGGAAAAGGCTTGTTAGCGATGACGATGCTGTTTATGACAAGGTTATCCGTATGGATGTCTCTGAATTGGCTCCTATGGTGACTTGGGGAACCAATCCCAGCTATGGGTAGTTGACTTTTGATAGTAGCTTCCCAGAAATAAAAGGATATGAATGATGAACGTGCTTATCATTACATGGATTTACAGCCAGGTCAGAAACCAGCAGATATCGAACTTGGCTATGTCTTTTATCGGTTCTTGTACCAATGCTAGACTTAGTGATTTGCAACTGGCAGCTCGATTTGTCGAAGGGAAGAAGATTGCTCTAACTTGACAGCTATCGTGGTACCTGGTTCGCGACCGGTCAAGCGAGCTGCTGAAAAGTTGGGCTTGGATAGATTTTCCAAGATGCTGGCTTTGAGTGGAGAGACCCAGGTTGCTCTATGTGTCTAGGGATGAATCCTGACAAGGTACCAGATGGTGTTCACTGCGCCTCAACTAGCAATCGTAACTTTGAAGATAGACAGGATTTGGTGCTAAAGACTCATCTTTGCAGTCCAGCAATGGCAGCTGCGGCAGCTATCGCAGGACGTTTCGTAGACGTTCGGCAAATGCCAGAAGCCCAGTAAGGAGGGATATGGAAAAATTTACAGTTTATACAGGAACAACGGTTCCTCTTATGAATGATAATATCGATACCGACCAAATCCTACCCAAAGCAGTTTCTCAAGTTAATTGATAAGAAAGGTTTTGGTAAGTACCTCATGTATGCTTGGCGTTATCTGGATGATCAGTATACTGAGGATCCCAGACTTTGTCTTTAACCGACCTGAATATCGCAAAGCCAGTATTCTCATCATCAGGGATAACTTTTGGGGCTGGTTCTTCGAGAGAACACGCGCTTGGGCACTAGCAGACTATGGTTTTAAGGTCGTGATTGCAGGTTCTTTTCGGTGATATTCATTACAATAATGAACTCAATAATGGCATGTTGCCTATTGTACAGCCCTAGGGAGGTTAGAGAAAAACTAGCCCAGCTACAACCAACTGACCAAGTAACTGTGGACTTGGAACAACAAACAATCATCTCACCTAGTTGGAGAGATTCCTTTTCGAAATCGATAGTGAGTGGAAACACAAAGCTCTTAAATGGTTTGGATGATATCGGTATTACTTTGCAGTATGAAGACTTGATTGCTGCTATGAAAAACAACGACCAGCCTACTGGCAGGATTAGGAAAAACTAGAAAAAGGAACATAGAACTATGACAAAAAACACATTCAATGGAACGGAACACTTTCACAAGAAGGCTATGACATTTTAAAAAGGTGAGGGCGGATGTATCGTTTGCCCCTACAAAAGTTGGTTACATTATCATGACTAGCGATAAGGCAGGACTTGAACGCAAAGTTTGAAGCTAAAAGAACGTAACCGTAACAAACCAGGTGTTGTCCTCTGTGGTAGCATGGACGAGCTTCGCGCTTTAGCACAACTCAATCCAGAAATTGAAGCCTTCTACCAAAAACATTGGGACGAAGATATTCTCCTCGGTTGTATCCTTCCATGGAAACCAGAAGCCTTTTGAAAAATTGAAAAGCATACGGTGATGGTCGTGAAGAACTCATGACCGATGTGCGTGGAACGAGCTGTTTCGTTATCAAGTTTGGGAAAGCTGGTGAACAATTGGCTGCTAAACTTTGGGAAGAAGGCAAGATGGTCTATGCTTCATCAGCATAAACCCATCTGGAAAAGGAAATCGTGGTAAGGTTGAAGGAATCGGTGAACGTATCGAAGGAGCAGTGGACCTTGTCATCGAGGCAGACGACTATGTTGCATCTATCCAGCCAGACAAAACAGATTGAAACACGCTACGAGCAAGGTGTGATGGTGTCTATGGTCGATAAAGACGGTAAAACTCATCCCAGAACAAGGAGGAGCACGTTCAACTTCTCCAGCTCCAGTTGTGATCCGTAAAGGACTTGATATTGATAAAATCATGATGCATTTATCGGATACCTTTAACTCATGGGATTACTCGTCAAGGTGAGTATTATTACAGATGAAAAAGAAGTCTAGTGTTAAGAGCAGATTTAGCCTCTAACGCTGGGCTTTTTCTTCAAAATTCTTTTCTAATGGGATGTGTTATTCTAGATTTGAAATATATGTTAATAGATGGTGTAATATTCAAACATTATCAGTAAAAGGAGTCTAATTGATGAATGATAGAAGAGTTAGTTTGAAGATTTTATGATTGGTACCAAGAAAAATGAAATTAATTTTAAGAGAAGTCAAAAACAATACAGTTTGAAAAATGAAGAATTGAGAGAAGAATTTCTTAGAGTGGCACTTGATGAAATTCCCAATGTCTCATCGATGAATAGTCATTGGAGAAAGGTAGCTAGCATTCTGCTATGTTCTTTGAGACAGAAAGGTACCATTCATTATTTATAGGAATTGGTGAGGAGGTTCTTTCAAAATTTGGTATGTATTGGAATGAGGATACAAAAAGCTATAAGAACAAGCAAATAAAATCATCTCCAGAATCAGAACTAAGACTCGATTTAACAAAATTAAAATCGGATTTTGTATAGAGATCATTCAAGCTGGTGAAGTTAGATTTTCAATAATCCTATCTTTGACATGAAAAAGTCAAAGAATGAATTTATTAGGGCGTTCTGCAGTTGTCACCAAAACTATCTTCTGTATCTATTCTGAAGAGGCCTCCTTTCCTAAAGTGTAAATCTTAATAGTCAAAGAAATTCTGGAACAAGCTACTTCCTCACTCAAAGGGGCCCTTATCTTCAGAATCATGGAGATTTGATCAACTCTATGTGCAAAAATATCCTGAGCTGGAACCATCATTGTTGGGAAGCATTTTATTTGAATATTCAACACAATTTTAGACGAAAAAGAAAAGAAAGAAGAAAAATGTCTCTGAATATAGGGTTTATCATCCATTGAGTCAAACTCTACTACATCCAAAAACCTCATCCTCCGGTGGTGCTCCTGGTTGAGGTAAAACCTATCTTAAAGAAAGAAATTGCCACAAAGAAATTAACAGGTGGCACGAAGACCAAATCGGATTTGTGGGTTTCACCCATCTATGATTATACGGATTTGTGGAAGGTTTAAGACCAGTATCAAATGGGATGGAGCTATTGAGTTTTCAGCTACAGGATGGTATTTTTAAAAGATTTTTGTCAGAAAGCCAAAAAGCCCAATTGATTGGAGGACAAGATAATTTTCGATGAGGCTTGGATTCTTACTTAGAATATATAAATGTTGCTTTGAAGAAAAAGAATATATAACGAAAAACATCTTACTTATCTGTTAATAGTGAGACAAATTTGTCAGTAAATTATGATAGTGGATTTCCAGGATGGACATTACCTCGCAAATATGTTTACGAGTTTGTATAAAGATAAAAATTATAATAAGCAAGAATACCACAAAAGTGGTGGAAGAACTGTCTTAGAAACATTGAGAAAGAGATTTGGTCTGAAAGATCTACCTTTTCCTCCAACAGAGGTTGATACAGACAAAAATTTGTCTTCATCATCGATGAAATCAATCGTGGAGAAATATCTAAGATTTTTGAGAGCTCTTTTTCTCTATTGATCCTAGCTATCGTGGTGAAACGAAGTGTTTCTACTCAATATGCCAATCTACACGAAACTGATGAAAAGTTTTATATCCCAGCGTTTATATCATCGGAACCATGAATGATATTGACCGTTCCGGTGGATACCTTTGATTTTGCCATGCGTCGTCGTTTCCGTTTTGTTGAAATTACTGCTGAAAGTCAACTATATCCTGATGAGAAAACTAGGTGAATAGCTGAAGAAGCTAAACTCGACTAGAACTTTGAATGCGGAAAATTGAAAACTTCAGGAGCTAAATAGTCATTATCATATCGGTCCGGGTTAGTTTCCGTAAACTAGAAGAAGTAGACTTTAGACTATGAGTTATCTGGTCCGATTATCTTAAACCACTCTTGGAAGATTATTTACGAGAGTTCTTCGAGGAAGTTGGAAACTATAGCAGGTTGAAAAAGGCCCTTTGACAAGACAAGCAATGAGCAAAAATCAGGTAGTTACTCACAGCAATGAAGGCTGATGGAAATGACAGGATCACTGATAATCAGCATAAGATTAAAAAGACTTTATTGCAGAATATCCCAAAAATAAGTCAACTTCTTTTGAGATGAGAACGTGAAAATCTTTCTCAGAAAGATAATATCTTTGTTTTCCAAGTGACTGAGAATCTTCTTCCGGGCTTGAATAAGGATCATCTTAGAAACTGTCAATCGGGAAATAGAGACTGGAAATGTCATTGGATTTCTTGGCTTCGGTCAGGAGAGATTAACCAGCTCTAGCCTCAGCTTATCAAGTCGTGCCCTATTTTTACATTATCTCTTGCAAAAGTTCTTCATATCAATCTGACTGGTTTAGATGTTGCTTTATCGCGCGTGGAGATGAACTCTATCAACTTGATGTAATCTCTTTCCCAAGTATTTGCAGGCTGCTCTCGCTGAGGTCTCTATGAATAATCAGAGATTTTCTCCTGATATGAGTCATGTAAAGGGTGCAGTGGTGAGGAAATCCTTATCAAGAAAAATCTGCTGTCACGGAAATGTTGCCCTACACAGACGAAGTTCAC
>BNJU01003511.1_pt1 | contig 95107 bp, 108 predicted proteins | sample 8539281 | NCBI WGS metagenome assembly BNJU01 (sample SAMD00202456, study PRJDB9452) | human saliva metagenome | isolation source: human saliva | place: Japan
GCACAGAGGTTTTTGGTGCCTTTGGTCTAGGTTCGAGATCCTAGGGGCGGAGCGACCGGTCCGATGGGACCGCAGACCCCCGAGGAGGAACATGTCTCGCCCCGCCGCCGTCATCGTCCTGGCCGCAGGCCAGGGAACGCGCATGAAATCGGCTCTCCCGAAGGTCGTTCACCCCCTGTCTGGCCTGTCCATGATCGGACACGCCCTGCGCGCCGCCCACGGCCTCGATCCCGAGTACCTGGTCGCCGTCGTGCGTCACCAGCGTGACGTCGTCGCCGCCGAGATTGAGCGCGCTGCCCAGCACCATCATCGCCGACCAGGACGAGATCCCGGCTACCGGCCGCGCCGTCCAGTGCGGCCTCAAGACCCTCGATAAGGCCGTCGAGCCCGTCTCCGGCACCATCGTCGTCACCTACGGCGACGTCCCCCTCCTGTCTACGGACACCCTGGCCGATCTGGTCGCCACCCACGAGGGCGCGGGCCACGCGGTCACCGTCCTGACCTCGCGCGTCGAGGATCCCACCGGCTACGGACGCATCATCCGCGACGCCTCGGGCACGGTCACCGCGATCGTCGAGCAGCGACGCCACCCCCGAGCAGGCCGCGATTAACGAGGATCAACGCGGGCATCTACGCCTTCGACGCGGACTTCCTGCGCACCTCCCTGGCTTCCCTGGGCACCGACAATGATCAGGGCGAGGTCTACCTGACCGATGTCCTCGCGGCAGCGGCCCCCGCCGGGCGCACCGCAGGCGCCCTTGAGCTCACCGACCACTGGCAGAGCGCGGGTGCGAACGACCGCGTCCAGCTGGCCGAACTCGGCGCCGAGATGAACCGCCGAATCTGCGAGGCCCACATGCGTGCCGGAGTGACGATCGTCGACCCGGCCTCCACCTGGATCGACGTTGATGTGACGATTGGCGCCGACACCACCATCTACCCCGGCACCTGTCTGCGGGGGACAACCACCGTTGGGACCGGCTGTGAAATCGGTCCTAGCGCCACACTGATTGATGCGGAAATTGGGGACCGCAGTGTGGTTCCCACCGCGTGGATCGGTCAGGGCTGCGTCGCAGCCGATACGATGGTCACGCCATAGCACCATCGGCACATTGATCGCGGCGCCTCGCGCCTGATCCAACACAAGGAGAGACAACCGCATGAGCGGACTGGTGACCACCGGAGAGAAGAACCTCGTCCTCGTTTCTGGACGAGCTCACATGGACCTGGCTCACGCCGTGGGCGAGGAAATCGGATGTGGGGTCTCGCCGGTGACGGCCTACGACTTCGCCTCCGGCGAGATTTACGTGCGCTTCAACGAGTCCGTTCGTGGCGCCGACGTGTTCGTCCTGCAGTCCATCGAGGGCGACATCAACAAGTGGATCGTGGAGCAGCTCATCATGATTGACGCTGCCAGCGCGCGTCCGCTAAGCGCATCACCGTGGTTGCTCCCTTCTACCCGTACTCGCGCCAGGACAAGAAGCACCAGGGGCGCGAGCCCATCTCCGCGCGCCTCATGGCTGACCTGTACCGGGCAGCCGGTGCCGACCGCATCATGAGCGTCGACCTGCACGCCTCGCAGGAACAGGGCTTCTTCGACGGCCCGGTCGACCACCTCTTCGCCATGCCGGTCCTCGTGGACTACGTGCGCGGTCGCGTCGACCTGACCAACACCGCCATCGTCTCTCCCGACGCCGGCCGCATTCGCGTCGCCGAGAAGTGGTCGAAGAAGCTGGGCGGCGCGCCCCTGGCCTTCGTCCACAAGACCCGCGACACCACCCGCCCCAACGTCGCCGTCGCAAACCGCGTCGTCGGCGAGGTCGCCGGCAAGGAGTGCGTCCTGGTGGACGACATGATCGACACGGCCGGCACGATCACCGAGGCGATCAACGTCCTCAACAATGCCGGTGCCAAGAAGGTCATCGTCGTGGCCACCCACGGCATCCTCTCCGACCCCGCCGCGAAGCGTCTCTCCGAGTCCGGCGCCGCCGAGGTTGTCGTCACCGACACGCTGCCGATCCCCGCTGAGAAGCGCTTCGAGCAGCTCACCGTCCTCTCCATCGCGCCGCTCCTGGCTCGCGCGATCCAAGAGGTCTTCGAAGACGGTTCGGTCACATCGCTCTTTAACTGAGCGCCTCCCGCTTACATCCGCCCTCGCCGTGAGGTAACCTATTGGGGTTGCTCCGGCGAGGGCGGATCCATATCTGCCGTTATCGACAGGGGCCTGAATTGAAATGCCACGCGTTTCCTTCACTCTGCCGACACCGACGCCGGACCTGAGAAACGAAGGAAAGACACATGAGCGACAACCCCGTCCTGCTTGCCGAAGAGCGTTCCGAGTTTGGTAAGGGTGCTGCCCGCCGCGCCCGCCGCGCTGGCAAGGTCCCCACGGTCCTCTACGGCCACGGCGCCGAGCCCCGTCACCTGGACGTTCCCGGCCACGACCTCTTCCTCATCGTTCGCGGCACCAAGAACGCGCTCGTTGAGCTGAAGATCGAGGGGCAAGACCCAGCTGGCTCTCGTCAAGGACGTTCAGGTTCACCCCGTGCGCCGTGACATCCTGCACGCCGACTTCCTGGCCGTCAAGGCCGGCGAGAAGGTCGACGTTGAGGTCCCTGTCGTCGTCGTTGGCGAGTCCGCCCCCGGCACCGTCCACTCCGTCGAGGAGTTCACCATCCTGGTGAAGGCCCCCGCCACCTCCATCCCCGAGAGCCTCGAGGTTTCCATTGAGGGCGTCGAGGCCGGCTCCGCCGTGCACGTCTCCGACCTGAACCTGCCCGCCGGCGTTGAGGTCGAGCTCGATCCCGAGACGGTCATCGTCGCTGTTCAGGAAGCCGCCGCTGAAGAGGCTGAGGAAGCCACCGAAGAGGCCGCCGCAGAGGGCGACGCCGAGTGACGCTCGCGTAACGTACGCTTTCCACGAGGGGGCGAGGCTGATGCCTCGCCCCCTCGTCGTATCTGCGATACTTGGGGGCATGAGTGACCTCCACGTGATCATCCCCGCCGGCGGTGCTGGCACCCGCCTGTGGCCGATGTCGCGCCGCCGCCGCCCCAAGTTCCTCCTCGACCTGGCGGGCACGGGCCGTACCCTCCTGCAGGGCACGGTGGACCGCCTGGAGGGAGTCGGCCTCGTCGGTGACCATCGTGACCGGCCAGGCGCACCGCGACGGCGTGCTCGCCCAGCTGCCTGAGTTCGCCTCGTCGGATAATCGCACGCTTCTCATCGAGCCGTCGGGCCGTGATTCAATGGCCGCGATCGGCCTGGCCGCATACGTCGTGCGCGAGCGCTTCGGGGATGACGCGATCGTCGGGTCCTTCGCGGCCGACCACCTGATCGCCCGCCCCGAGCTGCTGCGCAGCGCCGTCGAGACGGCGATCGGCGCCGCCCGCGAGGGCTACGTCGTGACGATCGGCCTGACACCCACAGAGGCGTCGACCGCCTACGGGTACATCGCACCTGGTCCGGCCCTCTCTGACGAGGCTGGGGAAGCCGACGCTGAGCGCGGCGCTCGCCGGGTCGCCGAGTTCGTGGAAGCCGGATGCCGGCACGGCTGCCCGCTACGTGGCGGCGGGCTACCTGTGGAACGCGGGTATGTTCATCGTGTCGGCGGGCGTGCTTGCCGCCCATCTGGCCCGCCTGCTGCCCGACATGCACGCACGCCTGGAGACTATCGCGCGCGCGTGGGGCACCCCCGAGTTCGATGAGGTGCTGGCGGATAACTGGCCGCACCTGACGAAGATCGCCATCGACCACGCGATCGCCGAGCCGGTGGCCGCCGACGGGGGAGTGGCGGTCGTGCCCGCAGACGCCGAGCTGGGTTGGACGGATCTCGGCGACTTCGAGGCCCTCACCGGCATTGTCGCGGAGGCGGGCAACCTGGGCGAGGCGCTGCGCGTCGAATCGAAGGGCGGCGGTCTTTCTGTTCCCTCACGCAGGATGGCGAGGGGCCCCTCGTCGCGCTCGTCGGCGTGCCCGATGTGGCCGTCGCTCTGACCCCCGACGCGATCCTCGTGACGCGCCGCGACCGCGCGCAGTCCGTGAAGGCCGTCGTCGACCAGCTTGCTGACCGGGGCCGCTCCGACCTGCTCTGACGCCTCGCCGACGCGCGGCCTGGTGTATCCCCTCGTGACGTTCCCGCGAGGGGGTCTGGCCTCGCCGCGCCCTGTTTGCTCTCGGGTGAGGTGCGCCGCCCCGCCCGCCGCGCAGGGGTGCGGGGCTGGTAGCGTGTTGGGCAGCAAGAAGCCCCTACGAAAGGCATCACACGTGAACAAGCGGACCATCGCCGCCCTCGCAACCACCGCGACCGCGGCCGCCTTGGCCCTTGGAGCTTGCTCGACCACGCCCGCCGCCACCCCCGCAGCCTCCGCGAAGGTCTGCGCCGCCATCTCCGGAGCCCACGGCGACGCCGCCACGGACCCCGTCGCGACCGCTCTCGCGAGCGCCGCGAACGACGCGTCTGTCGCTTTCGAGTCGGCCAGCGGGCAGGAGGCACCGGCCTCGCTCGTGACCTCCGGCTGCACGCTGATCGTGGGCGCGGACTCGACCATGGCCGCCTCGATCTCCGAGGCCGCACGTTCCAACCCGAAGGTTCGCTTCGCCCTCGTGGGAGCCTCCTTCGTTGACTCCAAAGGGGGCCGTGACCTCTCTGAAGAACAGCTCGGTCGTCGACGTGGATGCCTCGCAGGCCGCCTACCTGGCAGGCTACGCCTCCGCGGGCATGACGACCACGGGCACGCTCGCCGTCATCGGCGGAGAGCGTGACAACGTCACCAGCTCGCAGATGTCCGCGTTCTCCCAGGGCGTGGACGCCTACAACCTGGCCAACGGCACGTCGATCACGGTGCTCGGCTGGAACCCCGTGACGAGCGACGGCACGTACGCGGGCAGCGCCAACGAGGTGCGCACGGCGACCGCCGACGCGATCTCTCAAGGCGCCGACATCATCGCCCCCTTCGCCGGTGAGGCGAACGAGGGCGCCGCGCACGCCGTCACCGAGGCCGCCAACCCGACCGTGCGCCTTGTGTGGTCGGGCCTGACGAAGAACGACCTGAAGGGCCTGACTCGCGACGAGGCCCAGTCGGCCGAGACCGCGCCGATGTCCGGCCAGTCCGGCGCGTCGGTGACGCAGCAGGTGGACACGCAGTCATTCGCGGACGCGTTCAGCTACATCCAGATCGCCGACGAGGTCCGCTCCGCCATCGGCGCTCCCGTGCTGACGGGCGTCGTCGTGGATTACAAGGCTGCGATGGATACCCTCATCGCCCAGGCCTCCGCGGGTGAGAAGGCATCCGTCGTCCCGGTGTCCCTGGCCTCGGGCGGTGTGATCCTCACGGGCTTCGGCGCCTACACGCCGATGCTGTCCTCCGAGCTCAAGCTGGGCCTGTCCGACATGGTCGGTCAGATCGAGACGGGCGGCATGGTCATCTCCACACCCTTCGACGTGTGAGCTGACGGTATAGACGGCAGTGCCCCGGGGACGTGTCCCCGGGGCACAACTGTTCGGTCTCAGACTCCTAGCACTGCCAGCGCCGCGCCCGCGCACAGCGCGTCCGCGTCGAGTACGAAGGCCGGGTCCACGCAGTACAGGCCCGGGTCGGTGGGCGCGGCGGGAGAGGTGCTCAGCGCATCCTCCAGCGCGCTGCGGACCCGCTCCTCGGGCACCGAGGTGCTCAGGGTACGCCCATCCGAGGAAACGCTGAGGGAGAGATCAGCGCCCTCCTTGAAGACCGGCACGCCCAGGTGGTCCAGGAGAGTCGCCAGGAGCCCCGAGGCCTCGTCGATCGACACGGAGGTCCCGCGTGCGCCGGAAGGCTCCAGGGAGGCGATGCGCGAGGTGCAGCGGTCCACGTACGCGCCGACCATTCCGTCGCCCACCGACTCCCAGCCTCCCAGCGAACGGGGGAGGGACGAGCCGTCCCCGCACGCGGCCACGGCCTCGTCGATGAGGGCCAGCTCAGCATCGGGGGCCAGAGCGCCCTCGTGCGAGCGATCGATTGCGCGCCCACCCAGGTAGATGAGGGCCTCACCCGACGCGCGCACGTACACGGCGCCGTCCGCCATCACCATGCGCACCGAAAACGCCGTCAGGGGAGCGGGGAGCGCACGCGGCATGAGCAGGGCGTGCCCGCCGGACGCTTCGATGACCGCAGCGCCGTCGCGCGCAGCGTCCTGATTCTCAGAGGTTTCGTAGCCGATGATCAGACGAAAACGACCCCCGGTTCGCGCGGACAGGAAAGAAGCGATACCCGCAAACAGCAACGGGTTAGCACAGCGTGTCATGTGCTGAGGGTAACACCTTGGGTGGTTCGAGCAAAAACGGGTATCAGGAAGGAGGCCGGGGCTCGCTCCCGGGGAGCGGCGGAGGGACGCAGGTGGGGGAGTGCACGGCTATCCTGGAGGCATCCATGAAGGAGGAACCATGCAGCTGACGAACCTGACGGACCCGGTCGAGCTCACGCGCCAAATGATCGACATTCCCTCGGTGTCGGGAGACGAAGGGCCCCTGGCTGACGCCGTCGAGGCGGCCCTGCTCGATGCCGGATTCGGATCGGTCCCATCCCTGGAGATCCTGCGCGACGGTGACGCCGTGTGCGCGCGGACTTGTCTCGGCCTCGACCAGCGCGTGATTCTCGCCGGGCATCTCGACACCGTCCCCATCGCCGACAATGTCCCCGGTCGCTTCGAGGAGCGCGACGGGGCCACGGTCCTGTGGGGTCGTGGGTCGGTCGACATGCTGGGAGGCTGCGCGGCGGCGCTCGCGCTCGCGTGCGAGGCTGGCGCTGTCCTCCGTTCCAGTGACGAGGCTGCGCTGAACGCCGACGTCACCTGGGTCTTCTACGATCACGAGGAGGTCGCCTCCCACCTGAACGGCCTGGGGCGCGTCCAGCGCAACCACCCCGAGTGGCTGGTCGGCGACCTGGCGCTGCTGGGCGAGCCCACCGCCGCCCACGTGGAAGGCGGCTGCAACGGCACGCTGCGCGTCATTGCGCACTTCTCGGGGCGCGCCTCGCACTCGGCGCGCGCGTGGATGGGCGTCAACGCGATCCACGCGATGGCTCCCGTCATCGAGCGTATCGCCGCCTACGGAAACCCTGTCGTTACCGTCGATGGCCTCGAATTCCGCGAATCCCTCTCGGTCGTACGCGTCGAGGGCGGTATCGCCAACAACGTGATTCCCGAGGCTGCGTCGATGACCGTCAACTACCGCTTCGCTCCCTCCACGCGCGCGGACGATGCCCTGGAGTGGGTGCGCGGGCTCTTCGAGGGCACGGGCGCCACGGTCGAGGTCGATGACCTGTGCGAAGGGGCCAGGCCGGGAGCGGACTCTGACGTCGCCCAGCGCTTCCTGTCGGTCGCCCGCCAGGTCGCGGCCTCGCGGGGTGAGGAGCTGCAGCTGAGTGCAAAGGTCGGCTGGACCGACGTCGCGCGCTTCACCCAGGTCGGCGTGCCCGCCATGAACTTCGGCCCCGGTGACCCGCTACTGGCGCACACGCGCGACGAACATACGCCCGTATCCGATATCGTGAAGGTGCACGACACGCTGCGAGCGTTCGTGCTCGCGCAGCCGGCACCGACGCCTGCACCACACAGGGAGGCATGACCATGACCAAGCCGACGCACACCTACCGCCGCGGATCCATCGTCCTGCGAGGCGACCAGATCCCGCGCATGACCTCGGACGCATCGCTGCTCCAGTCCGACCAGAGCGCGGACTGGAAGCACGAGGACCCGTGGCGGGTCCTACGCATCCAGTCCGAGTTCGTCGAGGGCTTCGAGGCCCTCGCGGAGGTCGGCCCCGCCATCTCGGTGTTTGGTTCCGCTCGCACCCGCCCCGACGAGCCCCTCTACGAGTGCGCCCAGCGCATCGGCGAGCTCCTCGTGGATCGCGGCTACGCCGTCATCACGGGCGGCGGCCCCGGCATGATGGAAGCGGCGAACCGCGGCGCATGGGAGGCCGGCGGAACGTCGATCGGCCTGGGTATCGAGCTGCCCCACGAGCAGGGCTTGAACCAGTGGGTGAACCTGGGCGTTAACTTCCGCTACTTCTTCGCTCGTAAGACCATGTTCGTCAAGTACTCGCGGGGTTTCATCGTGATGCCCGGGGGTTTTGGGACCATGGATGAGCTCTTCGAGTCCGCGACCCTCGTGCAGACGGGGAAGATCCGTTCCTTCCCGGTGGTCCTCGTGGGGACCGACTACTGGTCGGGCCTGGTCGATTGGATCCGCTCCTCGATGGTCGATGCCGGGATGATCTCGCCCGGCGACGTGGACCTGCTCCGCGTCGTGGATGACCCGGAGGAGGCCGTGCGTCTAGCGACGGGTGCCTAGTAGTTTTGCAGCCTTTATGCGGGTGCTATGTTCTATCAAGCTCCACTTGTTACAGGACTAATTAATCGATTGGATTATTTTTATTGATTACTCTTTGCGATGTGTTAAGGAAAAATGGCGCTTATTCGATAAAATAGGTATGTTACCCCGCCTGAGGAGGCGCGGGCATAACTCTGAGAAGGAGTACTCTCATGGCAGCAATGAAGCCTCGCACGGGGGATGGACCCCTCGAAGTCAGCGCCGAAGGGCGCGGTATCGTCATGCGAATTCCCAGCGAAGGGGGCGGTCGGCTCGTCATTGAGCTGAACGAGCAGGAGGCGGCGGAACTCGCCGAAGCTCTCGGAGCGGCCATCTGACAGATACAGACGAAGCGGCGGAACAGGATCTCCTGTTCCGCCGCTTGTCTATGAATGGGGCAGCTCAGCGCTTCACGGCGACCGCCAGGCCGTCACCGACGGGCAGTAGCGTGGGCACGAACTCATCGGAGTCGCGCAGGTAGTTGACCACCTCGCGGGCGACCACGGTGTGCGCGTCGCGACGCGCGGGGTCGGCCACCTGGTCGCGCCACAGGGCGTGCACGAAAGCGATCGTTCCGCCGGGGCGTAGGATACGCACCGCGTGATCGAGGTACTGAGGGGTTTCCTCCAGGTCGCCGTCCAGGACGACCATGTCGTAGCCGCGAGCAGCCATGCGCGGCAGCACGTCGAGAGCGCGCCCGGCGATGAGGCGCGTGCGATGCGAGGACAGGCCTGCAGCAGCGAAGTTGCGGCGCGCGTGGCCCAGGAGTTCAGACTCGGAGTCGATCGTCGTGAGGACGCCGTCGGCAGCCATGCCGTCCAGCAGCCACAGGCCGGACACACCCGCGCCCGTGCCCACTTCCAGGACCGCGCGGGCGCCGGAGACGGCCGCCAGCATGCGCAGGGCTGCGCCGGTGCCAGCGGATACGGGGGAAGCGCCCATTTCGGTAGCGACGGCGCGTGCGGCGGTCAGCGCGTCGCTTTCCGCCACGTAGTCCTCGGTGTACACCCACGTCTGGGCCTTGTCCGCCATCGCCGTATCCTCACTCGTGTTTGATCGCCTGGGTGAGGTACGCCTGCGCGTTGATGCCTCCCCAGGCATCAGGGTACAGGCGAGGATGCGCAAGGGCGCGCTGGCGCTCCGAAAATACGCGAAAAATTCACCTGGCAAGCAGACGAAACCCCGGCCTCGTCGATGGGGACGAGGCCGGGGCGAAGCCGCGTGGCTCAGTGCTGGATGGGGGAGACCCCGAGGGGGCGGCCCGCCAGGCCGCGGTTCACCGACGAGAGCTGCTTGGCGAGGGCCGTGAGCTCCTCGGCGGCAGGGCCCGAGGCGACGGCGACGGGCTCGCCACGGTCGCCGCCCTCACGCAGCGCGATGTCGAGGGGCACCTGGGCTAGCAGCGGCACGGAGTAGCCCAGCTGCGCGGTCAGGCGCTGCGAGACGGACTCGCCGCCTCCCGCGCCGAAGATCTCCAGGCGCGAGCCGTCCGCTGGGGCAGGAAGGACATGTTTTCGACGACACCGATGACCTTCTGGTTCGTCTGCGAGGCGATGGAACCGGCGCGCTCGGCGACCTCGGCGGCCGCGACCTGTGGGGTCGTCACGACGAGGATCTCCGAGTTGGGCAGCAGCTGCGCGATCGAGATCGCGACGTCGCCCGTGCCCGGAGGCATGTCGATGAGCAGGACGTCCAGGTCGCCCCAGAACACGTCTGCGAGGAACTGCTGAAGGGCACGGTGGAGCATGGGGCCGCGCCAGATGACGGCCTGGCCGTCGGGCACGAACATACCGATCGAGATGACCTTGACGCCGCCGGCGCCCACGGGCGGGATCATCATGCCGTCGATGACCTGAGGGTCGTGGTCCACGCCGAGCATGCGCGGGATCGAGAAGCCGTAGATGTCCGCGTCCATGACGCCGACCTTGAGGCCCTGCGCGGCCAGCGCGGCGGCCAGGTTCGCGGTCATGGAGGACTTGCCGACGCCGCCCTTACCCGAGGTGACGGCGATGACGCGCGTGAGGGAGTCGGGGCGAGAAGGGATCTCGCGCTCGGGGCGACCGCCGTTGAGCTTCTCGCGCAGCGCCTTCTTCTGGGCCTCGTCCATGACGCCCATCTCGACCGAGACGTTGTCGACGCCTTCGACGGCGCTCACGCGCTCGGTGACGTCCTTGGTGATCTGGGTGCGCAGGGGGCATCCGGCGGTGGTGAGCAGGACCTTGACAGCGACGGAGGAACCGTCGATTGTGACCAGGTCGGGGGTCACCATGTTGAGGTCGGTAATGGGGCGGCGGATCTCGGGGTCGATGACCTGGCCGAGAGCCTCCATGACGGAATCAAGCGTGACTGGCATAGACTCCACTCTACTGGCCGGCGTGTCCATCTTCTAGGGGACGAAAGGCACCGTCGGCCTCGGGCTCAGGCTCCGCCTCGTTCGACGACGCGTTGGTCGCGTCCGCGGCGATCTCCGCACGCAGGTCCTCCAGCATGTCGCGCAGCTCGGAGCGCACGAAGTCGCGCGTGGCGACGTCCTGGAGCGCCAGGCGCAGGCCTGCGATCTCGCGGGTGAGATACTCGGTGTCGGCGAGGTTACGTTCCGCGCGAAGACGGTCCTGCTCGGCCACGACGCGGTCGCGGGCATCCTGGCGGTTCTGCGCGAGCATAATCAGCGGGGCCGAGTACGAGGCCTGGGTCGAGAACGCGAGGTTCAGGAGGATGAAGGGGTAGGGGTCCCAGGCGGCTTCCTCGCTGATGCCGGCGAGCATCAGGTTCGCGCTGATCCACGCGACGACGAAGATCGTCATGTAGAGGACGAACTTGGGGGAGCCCATGAAACGGGCGGTGGCCTCGGCGAAGCGGCCGAAGCCGTCGCCGCTGCCCGACGAGCGGCGGAAGAACCACCGACGCTTGTCGATCGGGTTATCCAGGCGATCAGCCATCGATGCTCCTTGCCATCATGCGGTCGGTCACGTCGTCGTCGAAGTCTCGCCAGTCCTCGGGCAGCAGCTCGTCGAGGACGTCATCGACCGAGACGGCACCGTGCAGGTGCCCGTCCTCGTCGACGACGGGCAGGACCGTCAGGTTGTAGGTTGCCAGCAGGCGCGTCACGGTCGCGATGTGCGCGTTGGGTTCCACGGCTTCGATGTCGCGGTCCAGGATCGTGCCAAGCAGCGTCTGTGGGGGTTCGCGCAGCGCGCGCTGAATGTGGACCATGCCCAAATACTGGCCGGTTGGTGTCTCCTGAGGCGGGCGGGCGATGAAAGCCACCGTTGCGAGCGAGGCCGGAATGTCCTCGCGGCGAACGGCCGCGAGCATCTGGGCGACGGTCGCGTTGGGGCCGAAAATGACGGGCTCGGTGGTCATGAGCGAACCCGCGGTCGACTCGTCGTAGGTCATGAGTCGACGCACGTCCTCGGCTTCTTCGGGCTCCATGAGGGCGAGCAGGGACTGAGCCTTCGCGGTGGGCAGCTCGGCGACGAGGTCGGCCGCGTCGTCGGGCTGCATGACGTCCAGGACGTCGGCGGCTCGGGCGGCTTCCAGCGCCGAGACGATCGCGATACGGTCGTCCTTACCCAGCTCCTCGAGCACGTCGGCGAGGCGCGCGTCCGTCAGCTGCATGGCGACCGCCATCTTGCGGTCCTGGGGGAAGCGTGTGCATGAAGTCCGCCAGGTCGGCGGGGCGCATGTCCTCCGTGTACTGCAGCAGCGCGGTCGCCGCCTGGTTCGAGTCGGTCTTGAGCAGACCCGACACCTCGGACACGTCGACCGTGAGGGTCTCGCCGCTGCGCGTGAAACCGAGGGCGGACGTGCGCACGCGCTGGACGTGCAGCGTGGAGATCACCCAGTCCTTCGGACGGCGCTGACGCATCGCGACGTCGAGGATACGCACCTGGCCCGAGCCGTCGTTCATGGTGACGACGCGGTCGAAGAGCTCGGAGAGCACGAGCGTCTCGATAGGACGCTGCGTGAACGAACGAATGTTGAGCAGGCCCGTCGTGATGACCGAGCCGGCCTCGATCGAGGTCACTCGGGTGAGCGGCAGGAAGACACGCTTACGCGGGCCGACCTCGACGACGAAGCCGATGACGTTGGCTTCGGATTTCAGCCGAAAGATGACAACGACATCGTGGATCTTGCCGACTTGGTCGCCCAAAGGGTCGAAAACACCGGTGCCAGCGAGCTTTCCGATGTAGACGCGGCGGCCCTTGGTGCCTAGTTCAATAGATGCGATGCTCACTCTTCCATCTTAGGCTGGTGACCACAGATGCGTACTGATGAGCCGGTCGCCGCATGAACAATGCGTTCCATGCCACCGAGGCCGGGACGAAGGAGAAGAAATGGCTGTCGTGATGGACCCGCAGATGCCCACGGGCACCGAGGTCGCCTCGTACGAGACCTACGCGCAGGCGCGTGCGGGCGTCGACTTCCTGTCGGATGCCGGCTTCGATGTTTCCGCGATCACGATTGTTGGCTCCGACCTGCACCTCGTCGAGCGCGTCAAAGGACGCCTGACGATCGCCCGCGCCTCCCTCTCGGGTGCCTCCAGCGGCGGCCTGTGGGGAGCCCTGGGTGGCATGCTCATGTCCGCTGGCCAGAGCGCGGGTGGCACGGGAACGTGGGTCGCTGGCGGCATCATCGTCGGCGCCCTGATCGGCATGGCTCTGTCTGCTCTGTCCTTCATCATTCGCGGACGCAGCCGCGACCTCGTGTCCTCCCAGCAGGTTGTCGCGCAGCGCTACGCGGTCCTGGCCTCGGCCGACATCGACCGCGCCTACCAGATCCTGCAGCGCACCCCCGGCAACCGCGCGCGTGTCGTGCGCCCGCGTACGGAGCAGGCGCGCCCGCAGAAGGATTCCGTCGGTTTCTTCCCCGACGGCCGCCCCCGCTTCGGCGCGGCGACCAAGGACGGGGAGGTGCCCGGTGGACGCCAGACGCCCGAGGCCACGTCCGCCCGGACCGACGTCCCCGTGAGCGCGCCCGATGCCTCGGCCCCTACGACGAACAGCCCCGAGAGCGCGGCGTCCGCGCATGAGGACGCCCCGGCCTCGTCCCCCGAAAAGGACCAGACCGAGGCGTAACCTCAGCGTCTTCGCGCAGCTCAGCGGGACTGAACGCGGGCGATCCACTCCTCGACGTCCGCGATCGTGCGTGGGATGTCCTCGGAGATGCGCGTGACGGTGCCGTCGGCGTTCACGACCACGTCGTCCTCGATGCGCACGCCGATCCCGCGGTACTCCTCGAGGATGAGCAGGTCGTCGGCGCGGAAGTACAGGCCCGGCTCGATCGTGAAAGACCATGCCCGGCTCGAGCAGCGCACGCCTGTAGAGCTCGTCTCGCGCCTTCGCGCAGTCGTGCACGTCCAGGCCCAGGTGGTGGCTGGTGCCGTGTGGCATCCAACGGCGGTGCTGCTGGCCCTCGGGGGCGAGGGACTCTTCCGGGGTGACGGGCAGGATGCCCCACTCGTGCAGCCGCGTGGCGATGACGCGCATGGCCGCGTCGTGCACGTCCTTGAAGCGGCAGCCCGGCTCGTTGGCGCGGGCCAGGGCGGCCTCGCACGCGTCGAGGACGGCCTGGTAGACGCGTGCCTGGACCTCGGTGAAGCGACCGTTGACGGGCAGGGTGCGCGTGATGTCGGCGGTGTAGAGGGAATCGACCTCGACGCCGGCGTCGACGAGCACCAGGTCGCCTTCGCGCACCTCGCCATCGTTGTCGATCCAGTGCAGGGTATTCGCGTGGTTGCCCGAAGCGGCGATGGTTTCGTAGCCTTCGCCGTTGCCTTCTTCGCGGGCGACCGCTCGGAATGCGCCCTCAATGACGCGCTCGCCACGGCGGTGGCCGACAGCGCGCGGCAGGATACGGATGATGTCCTCGAAACCGGCCTTGGTCACCTCGACGGCTCGCACCATCTCCTCGAGCTCGAACGCATCCTTAGTCAGGCGGATCTCAGACAGGCGTTCCTCGAGACGTTCGTCGTCTTCGCGGGCCTCCTCGCCTGCGGGCAGCCCGGCCTGGGAACGCACCTCGTTCACCATCGCCTCGACGTTGGCGTCGACGCCGCGCACGATGCGCAGCTGCACGGTCCCGGCGTCCTTCGCCAGTGCGTCGTGCAGCGTGTCGATGTGGCGTGTCTCCAGTCCGGTCTGTGCGCTTAGCTCCTCGAGCGAGGGGCGTGCGCCGACCCAAAACTCGCCGTAGCGGGCGTCCGCGTAAAACTCCTTGGAGGAACGCGAGGCGCGAGGCTTGAAGAAGAGCAGGGGAGTGTGGGTGCCATCGTCGTTCGGCTCGAGCACCAGGACCGTGTCAGGTTCCTTCTCGCCGCCCAGGCCCGACAGATGCGCGAAGGCGGAGTGCGCGCGGAAACGATAGTCGCAGTCGTTCGAGCGGACCTTGTAGGGGCCCGCGGGGACGACGAGGCGCTCGCCCGGAAACGGGGCACCGGCCTTGAGGGTGCGGTCATTCAGGAAATCGGCGACGCGCTCGCGCGCGGGAAGCTCGGTGGGACGAGGTCCCCAACCGGAGCCGATAAAGTCGCGGAACGCGGAGGACTGAGGTTGGCGGGAGCGGTTATCCCCGCGATCGGACATGGACTGGGTAGCTTCTTCACTCATGGGTGCTATTCTACGCACGCGTTGTGCGCTCACGGGCGCGAAAGACATGACAAACCCCGGCCTCGTCTCCCAGGTAGCGCGCGCTGCGCTGGGAACGAGGCCGGGGCTGTGTCGGGTGCAAGAGGCTCAGTCCTGGAGGGTGAGCTCTCCCGCGATGGACAGGTCCATCCAGCGCTTGAAGTCCGCGCCGCGCTTGCCCTGCGAGAGCAGGAAGACGGTCTTGGCGTAGAGGGCCTCGAGCGTCATGTCGTGCGCGCCGATCGCGCCCAGCTGGGCCAGGGCGTTGCCGGCCTCATAGTGGCCGAGCATGACCTCGGACTGGTAGCACTGGGAGGCGACGATGATCGGCACCTCGGCCTGCGTGAGCTCGGCCAGGACATCCAGGAGGCCGGGCTCGGAGGCGGGGATGTTACCCACACCGAAGGTGCGCAGGATGACCGCATCCGGGTGGGGCGTCGTCATGGCGCGCAGCCGCGCGGCGCTCATACCGGGCACCACGTCGATGACGGCGACATCCTGGCGCTTGTATGGGCTGGGATCCTGCCAGCCGGTGCCCGCGCTCGGCGCCTCGTACCAGCGCCACGGTGCGCCCGTGCGCGCCATGGGGGACACGGAGGGCGACTCGAATCCGCGGAACGCCCACGACGAGGTTTTGGTGGCGCGGTTGCCGGCCAGGAGCTTGTGCCCGAAGAACAGCATGACGCCTCGGGCGCGATGCGACATTGCTGCGCGCAGGGCGCCCGTGACGTTCGCGGACGCATCCGAGCCGACGACGCCAAGCGGGTACTGAGACCCGGTCAGGACGACCGGCTTGCCCATGCTCGCCAAAGCGTAGGACAGGGCCGCGGCCGAGTAAGCCATCGTGTCCGTGCCGTGCAGGACCAGGAAGGCGTCGGCCTCGTCCGCATGCGCGTTGATGTCGTTGATGATGGCCTGCCAGTCCTCGGGGGTGGCCTCCGAGGAGTCAATGAGCGGGTCCAGCGTCGACATCGTGATGTTCGAGGCCAGCTCGATGCCCTCCAGCTGTGAGCCGAACCATCCCTGAAGGTCAGCGCCGGGGCGCAGACCCTCGGGGGAGTCGACCATGCCGATGGTGCCACCGGCATACGTGACGTGAAGACGCACTGTTCGTCCTTTCTCAGTCGCCCGCCACCAGGGTTTCCTCGCCCTGCAGCGAGGCGGCGGCCTCGTCGGTCAGGTTGCCGACGCGCCCGCGCACGTAGTACCAGCCGGCGACCATGAGGACGACGACCACGGCGAAGAGCGCGAGGGTCCAACGGCCCGACTCGGAGGTCACGTTCGAAGCCACGACGACCGCGAAGAAGAGCAGCGCCAGGTAGTTGGTGTAGGGGGCGCCGGGCATGCGGAACTCGGGGCGCTGTTCCTCGCCGCGCTTGACCTTGCGCAGGAACGCCAGGTGCGAGATGAGGATCATTGCCCAGGTGCCGGCGATGCCGATACCCGCGAGGTCCATGACGATGTTGAAGGCGTTCTCCGGAACGAAGGCGTTGAGCAGGACGCCCAGCAGGCCGAGCGACGCGGTGATGATGATGCCGCCGTAGGGGACGTGGTTCTTGTTGAGGCGAGCGGCGTAGCGCGGGCCCTCGCCCACGAGCGCCATCGAGCGCAGCGTGCGGCCGGTCGCGTACAGGCCGGCGTTGAGCGAGGAGAGGGCGGCGGTCAGGACGACGACCTGGATAATGTCGCCCGCGTGGGGCACGCCCAGGCCGGAGAAGAACGTCGTGAAGGGTGACTCATTCGAGGAGTATGCGTTGTAGGGCAGCGCCAGGGCGAAGAGAACGACAGAACCGACGTAGAAGAAGAAGATACGCACGACCATCGAGTTGATGGCCTTGGGCAGGATCGTCGCGGCGTCCTTGGCCTCGCCCGCCGCGACGCCCACCATCTCGGTGCCGCCAAAGGCGAAGACGACGCCCAGCGTGAGCGCGAAGACGGGGGCCAGGCCCTCGGGGAACCAACCACCGGACTCGGAGATGTTGTGGAGGCCCGCGGTGTACTCGCCGACGTGAGCCTGAGTGATGATCGCCCAGATCGCCACGCCCATGAAGATGAGGATCGTCGCGACCTTGATCATCGCGAACCAGAACTCTGCCTCGCCGAAGGCCTTGACGCTCATCATGTTGAGGACGAAGACCAGGGCGAGCGCGACGAGGGCGATGACCCACTGCGGGACGGACTCGAACATCGACCAGTAGTGCATGTACAGCGCCACCGCGGTGATATCGGCCATGACCGTGACCGCCCAGTCCAGGAAGAAGAACCAGCCGGTGACGAACGCGCCCTTCTCGCCCAGAAACTCGCGGGCGTAGGACACGAATGCGCCCGAGGATGGACGGCGTACGGCGAGCTCGCCGAGGGCCCGGACCATCAGGAACGCGAAGGCGCCACACACCGCGTAGGCGAAGGCCAGCGCGGGGCCGCCCTGAGCCAGGCGGCCGCCGGCACCCAGGAACAGGCCGGTGCCGATCGAACCGCCGATGGCGATCATCTGGATGTGACGGTTTTTCAGAGCCTTGTTGTACCCGGCATCTCCCGCGTCAGTCGCGGTGGACACCTGGGTCTGATCCTTGTCAGACACGCGTGTACTCCAATCGGTGTTGAGGGAGGCCAAATGGCCGCTTACTGTCAGTTTCCTATAGTCGACGGATCGTCGCTGCAGGTGGGACGGTGGTCAAAACGGCGGCTTCGAAACGGGAGAACGTGCAGAAAATGCGGTCGAGACAAGCCAAAACCGGGTCATTGGAGAGACCTCCTGGCGCTCGCGGGTGTTGTTCGCCCGCGCGGTTGTGTGATGGGACTAATGGGGTAATCTCAAATGGTGAAGCGAATTGACCCCCACACTCATAGCGCGTATTCAGACGGGACGGATACGCCCGCGCAGCTCCTGGCTATCGCCGCGCAGGCCGGGCTGGACACCATCGCGCTGACGGACCACGACACGACGATCGGATGGGACGAGGCCGCGGCCGCTGTCGCGGACACCGGCGTGAGCCTCATCCGGGGCGCTGAGATGTCGTGCTCGTCCTCGGGGATCACCGTGCACCTCCTGGCATACCTCTTCGACCCGGCCAGCCCCGGCCTCGTCGATAATTTCCGACGCACGCGCGAGGACCGCGAGACGCGCGTCGCGCGCATGGTCGAGAACCTGTCCGCCGACTACCCGATCACGTTGGACGACGTGCTCGCCTTCGCGCCTGAGGGCGGCCCCGTGGGGGCGCCCGCACATCGCCGATGCGCTTGTCGCCGCCGGTGCCTTCCCCGATCGCAGCGCTGCCTTCGTTCAGGCCCTGCACCCGTCGGGCCCCTACTACGTGCACTACTGGGCGCCCGACCCGGTCGAGGCCGTGCGCTGCGTGCGGAAGGCCGGGGGAGTGCCGGTCTTGGCCCACCCCCGTGCTCGCAAGCGCCAGCGCCTGCTGCCCGAGGCCGTCATCGCCGACATGGCGGAGGCGGGACTCTTCGGCATCGAGCGCGACCACCGCGACCACGCGCCTGAGGATCGCGCCGACGTCGAGCGCATGGCCCGCGAGATGGGTCTGGCGATGTTCGGCTCCTCCGACTACCACGGGACGGGCAAGCCGAACCGTATCGGCGAAAACACGACGGACCCGCAGGTGATCGCCGAGGTCATCGCGCAGGGCACCATCGAGGTGGTCGAGCCGTGAGCCTGTTCGACGTCACTCTTTTTGCGACCGCCTTCGCGACGCTGACGGTCATTATGGACCCGGTCGGCACCGTGCCGATCTTCCTGGGGCTGACCTCGCGATACTCTCAGGTCAAGCAGCGCAGGGCCGCTATCCAGGCGACATCCGTGTCCTTCGGTGTCATCCTGACCTTCGCGATCCTGGGTGGGCAGATCCTGCGCTTCCTGCACATTTCGATGGAGGCCCTTCAGCTCTCCGGCGGCGTCCTGCTCTTCCTGGTCGCCATGGAGCTCCTCATGGGCACCGACTCATCGACACCAGACACGGGGGACGAGGGCGTGAACGTCGCGCTCGTGCCGCTGGGTACTCCGCTCTTGGCGGGCCCCGGCTCGATCGTCGCTGTCATGGTGGCCGTCGGACAGGCCGGCACGAACGTGGGCTCGTGGATCGCAGTCATCGTCGCTGTGATACTGGCGCACGTCGTCATGTGGCTGACGATGCGTTTCTCCCTGATGCTGTCCCGGCTCCTGGGGCCCGGTGGCATCATGCTGCTGACAAAGATTTCCGGCCTGCTGCTGGCCGCCATTGCGACACAACTCATCATGGAGGGCATTTTCCAGTTCATTGCGACCGCTAAGCTGTCCTGAACTGGTTGTTTTTCCGCGTGGTGGAGCCGATGAAAGTCCTGAGAAATAGTGGGGTGCGACTCGTAGACGGGTGATTTGTGGAAATATATGCGTAATGGTCAGGAGGTGTTGTAGGGTGGGAGAGAACGCCGTGACGCGACACAGCCCGCACTGGTCAGGGTCGCGCATTCATCCCTCACCACATTCCTTCCAGGAGAAACAATGAAGAAGACGACCTCGTCTCTGCTTGCCGCCACCGCGGCCCTCGGCCTGATCGCCGCTTCGGCCGGCGTTGCTTTCGCCTCCGAGCAGCCTCCCTCGCCGGATCCGACGACGTCTCCCACCGCCGCCCCGACCACCTCTCCGGCCCCCGGCAACGGCGCGGACAACAACGATGCCCCGCAGCCTGTTCCCCAGCCCTCAGGCATGCCCCAGCCTCGAGCACGCCGGATCCGGAGCCGAGCCAGGACCCGCAGCCGAGCCAGCCTGAGCCCTCGACCCCCGCTGCCGACCAGGCTCCCGCCGCCGATCAGGGTGGTGCTGGCGCCGCCTCGGGCCCCGTCGGCACCACCGGCGTGACCACCCGCGGCCAGATCTCCACCGGCAACGGCCCGGCCCCCGTCTCTGCTCGTGGCGGTATCCGTAACACGAACGCCCCGGTCGGCTCCCCCGCCGCCTCGAACCCGACGCTGGCCAACACCGGCTCCGTCGCTTCGATCGCCGCTGGCGCTGGCGTTATCGCGCTGGCCGGTGGCGTGACCCTCGTGGTTGCTCGCAAGCGCCACTGAGGCATCTTCGCCTGACAAATAACGCGGGCCCGCTCGATCCGAGCGGGCCCGCGTTTTGTCTAGTTTGCGCAGATCACGCGATAGTTGTGCACGAACGTGCAGTTAAAAACCGCGAATTTGCACCGAAAAGTCATCGTTTCGCCTTGAAATGATGCGTGCATCACATGCATAATGGAGCTACCGAAAGTCACCATGAATTGAGCCCTCATGATGAACCGGTGATGGGAAGTGGCACCGCTCCATTGAGGGGTGCCACTTTCCTGTTATGCGCCCCTGCGGAGCGTGCCCCCGCAGGGAGCGCACCTGCGGGGATGATCCGTCAGCGCTGGCGACGGCGCAGAGCCAGAGCTCCCAGGCCTGCCAGTCCAGCCATGATGGTCGCACCGGCCAGCATCGGGGTGTCAGCGCCCGTGCGAGCGAGGTTGCCGCTCGGGGTTGCGGACGGGGTGGGAGTGGGGGTCGTCGGCTCGGGCGTCGGGGAATCCGACGGCGCCGGCGTGGTCGGCTCCTCGGTGGGAACCGTGCACTCGCTGTCCGTGCCGGTCAGCCAGTTGTGCAGGACGATCGGGGCCAGGATCGGGGAGCCTTCGAGAGTCTCGCCGGTCAGGATGCCGTTGATGTTGAAGGAGAAGGCGGAGTTTGCCGGCATGTGCTTGATCGTGACGGTGATGGTCTTGCCGTCCTCGCTGACCTTGATCTCGCCCAGGCCCTCGACGGTGTTCGTGAAGCCATTACCCTTGAGCGCGCCAGCGCCGGGGTTGGCGATCGTGTTGATCGTGGAGGCGTCGAACTTCAGGCCCTGGACGGCCTTGATCGTCAGCGTCGCGTTGGTGAGGTCCTTGTGGGTGGCGCCGTACAGGCGCAGGGTGCGCGAGTCGCCGACCTTCGGGTCGGTACCGGTGGCGACGAACCAGCCATCGGCGTTGGCTTCGCCCCACTTGGGCTCATCCGAACCCCAGGAGCTGGAGTACTTCGAGCGCTCGTTGATGTCACGCGAGTAGGGGCTCCACACGGTGCGGTCCACCGTGGTGACCTGGCACTTTGGTGAGCTCGGGGGTTTCGGGGGTGGGCAGGTCGCCGCACACCGCGCCGTCGGCCGGGAACTGGGCACCGGTCAGCGTCGCGGTAGCGGTCGAGGACTCGGCTCCCTCGGGGAAGGTGCCCGTGAACTGGAAGGCAGTGCCAGTGTTGGCTTCGAGGCCCTTGTTCAGCGTGATGGTCCAGATGTTCTTCGCCGCGTCGGTCAGGGTGGCCGTGAAGTCGCCGTCGTTCCACGTGTAGGTGGCGGCCTGGCCGCCCCATCCCTGCATGAAGGCGTTCAGGCCTGCGCGGGTCTCGAGCTTTCCGGTGAAGACGGTGTTGGTCATGTCGTCGGGCAGGTCGACGGTGATCGTCGTGCCGGCGGCCAGCTTGGTCTTGGTGGCGACGGGGAAGCGCCAGTTCTGCTGGGATCCGGAGATCCAGTGGTTGGCCTCGAACATGCCCGGTGCCGTGTAGGAGTCGTTATTGAACAGGGCGGACACCTTCGAGGTGTAGCCGTTGTTCGAGCCGGTGGCGACCTTGTTGATAGTGCCGTCGGCGTTGCGGGTGATTGCGTCGGCGGATACAAGCTCGGGGTGGTGGGCCAGGATGTCCGTGTCGAGGATCGCCGAGGCGGTCCAGTTCGCGCGGCACGCGGTCGAGTTGTCGCCGTTGGCAATCGTGGGACCGGTGGGCTTGTTCTCTTCGGTAGGAGAAGCCATTGCCGGGCCTGCGATCAGGGCGGTCGCGAGCGTGGCGCTCAGAGCCGTCGTGATGGTCAACCTATGCGTCAGTTTCATCGTATTCCTCGTGTTGAAGGTGATTCAGTCTCAAGAACACTGGCTGTGTGGGCTGTTGTTAGCCCGGTCAGCATTGGTTACATGAAAACCTTAGTCCATGAACACTGACCGTGTCTCACGTTTGCGAAGAATCATTGAAGGAGTATTTCACAACTTGCTGCAGGTGGGGTTATTTTCGCTGGTGTTTGTTGGTGACAACCTGGGTCTTTGGTCTTAGAGTCAATGTGGCGGGTGTACTCCGTCACGTGGCTGAGGGTGGGGTTTCTCCCAGACCCGTGTCAGCGCATGGAATCGTGGTGGTTAATCGCTACCCTCTAGAGTTGAGGCCAGCCCCACCCTGGGGCGCTCGCCCCCGCGGCGGGCACGGCGCAGTTACAAAAAAGGAAATCGTATGACGCTGGATCTGACGCAGTCGCTGCCCTCTCATGTGCGCGCGACCTCTGGACGCCCCGTTGAAGATTCGACCCTGATGGAGGTGTGGCAGGGCCTGTCCGCCGCAATCGTTGATCAGATCGCCGATAACTGGGCCGCCACCACGGAGCGTTACGCCAAGGGTCGTCAGGAACACTACTTCTCCGCCGAGTTCCTCATGGGCCGAGCCCTGCTCAACAACCTGTCGAACCTTGGCCTCGTCGAGAAGGCTCGCGAAGCCCTCGCTGCCTACGGCCTCGACCTCGGCCAGGTCCTCGAAGAGGAACCCGATGCTGCCCTCGGTAACGGTGGCCTCGGTCGCCTCGCCGCCTGCTTCCTCGACTCCTGCGCGACCCTCGACCTGCCCGTGCGCGGCTACGGCATCCTGTACCGCTACGGCCTGTTCAAGCAGCTCTTCGACAACGGCTTCCAGACCGAGCACCCGGACCCGTGGATGGAAGAGGGATATCCCTTCGTCATTCGCCGCGAAGAGCGCGCACGCATCGTCTCCTACGCTGACCTGACCGTTCGCGCCGTCCCCTACGACATCGCGATCACCGGCTACGGCACCAAGAACGTGGGCACCCTGCGCCTGTGGAAGGCTGAGCCGATCGAGGAATTCGACTACGACGCCTTCAACTCCCAGCGCTTCACCGACGCCATCGTCGACCGTGAGCGCACTATGGACATCTCCCGAGTCCTGTACCCCAACGACACCACGTTCGAGGGCAAGGTCCTGCGCGTGCGCCAGCAGTACTTCTTCTGCTCCGCCTCCCTGCAGGAAATCGTCGCCAACTACGTGCGTCACCACGGCACCGACCTCAACGGCTTCGCCGAGTTCAACGCCGTCCAGCTCAACGACACCCACCCGGTCCTCGCCATCCCCGAGCTCATGCGCATCCTCATGGACGAGCACGGCCTCGGCTGGGAAGAGGCCTGGAAGGTCGTGTCCAAGACCTTCGCCTACACGAACCACACGGTTCTCGCCGAAGCCCTGGAGACCTGGGACATCCACATCTTCGACCGCCTGTTCCCGCGCATCGTCGAGATCGTCCGCGAGATCGACCGCCGCTTCCGCATCGATATGGCTGAGCGTGGCCTCGACCAGGCAACGATCGACTACATGGCCCCCGTCGCCGGCAACACCGTGCGCATGGCCTGGATCGCCTGCTACGGCTCCTACTCCATTAATGGCGTCGCCGCCCTCCACACGGAGATCATCAAGCGCGACACCCTCAAGGAGTGGTACGCGATCTGGCCGGAGCGCTTCAACAACAAGACCAACGGCGTGACCCCGCGCCGCTGGCTCAAGCAGTGCAACCCGCGCCTGGCCGCCCTCCTCGACGAGGTGACCGGCTCCGACGCGTGGGTTCGTGACCTCACGGAACTCTCCAAGTTCACCGAGGCCGGCACTGACGAGGTGCTTGAGCGCCTGGGCGAGATCAAGCGCGCCAACAAGGTCGACTTCGCGGCGTGGGTCAAGGAGCGCGAGGGCGTCGAGATTGACCCCGATGCGATTTTTGATGTCCAGATCAAGCGCCTGCATGAGTACAAGCGTCAGCTGCTCAATGCCTTCTACGTCCTGGACCTGTACTTCCGCATGAAGGACGACCCGACGCTGGACACACCCAACCGCGTCTTCATTTTCGGCGCGAAGGCCGCCCCGGCTACATCCGCGCCAAGGCGATCATCAAGCTCATCAACGCTATCGCTGAGCTGGTGAACAACGACGCGGACATCAACGGGCGCATCAAGGTTGTCTTCGTTCACAACTACAATGTCTCGCCCGCTGAGCACATCATCCCCGCCGCGGATGTGTCCGAGCAGATCTCGATGGCCGGCAAGGAGGCCTCGGGTACGTCCAACATGAAGTTCATGATGAACGGCGCCCTCACCCTGGGTACCCTGGACGGCGCGAACGTTGAGATTCTCGAGGCCGTGGGTGACGAGAACGCCTACATCTTCGGTGCGACCGACGATGAGCTGCCCGAGCTGCGTCGCCACTACGACCCCCGTTGGCACTACGAGAACGTCCCCGGCCTCAAGCGCGTCATCGACGCCCTGACCGACGGCACGCTCGACGACTCCAACTCCGGTTGGTTCCACGACATCCGCCACTCGATCCTCGAGGGCGGCTACGACCCCGCCGACGTGTACTACGTGCTGGGTGACTTTGCTTCCTACCGCGAGACCAAGGACCGTATGGCCGCCGATTACCGCGACCAGAAGGCCTGGAACGCTCGCGTGTGGGCGAACATCTCCCGCTCCGGCCGCTTCTCCTCGGACCGCACGATCTCCGACTACGCTCGCGAGGTGTGGCACATCGAGGGTGAGCCGATCGCCTGACGTATTTGCGTAGGGAAGGGCCTGGAACCGCACGGTTCCGGGCCCTTCCTGTGTTTCGGGAGTGCACATCGGTATTGACACGCGATCCAACTGTATTAGTGGGTTGACACAATTCTGAATCTGTGTCATTGTATTAGTGTATTAATACAGCAAGACAGGAGGGAGGCGTCGATGCGTATCGATGACACCCGCCCCATCTGGATCCAGCTCGCCGACTCCTTCCGATCCCGCATTACCAACGGGACGTGGAAGCCGGGAGAGAAGATCCCCTCCGTCCGAGACCTCGCCATCGAGGCCGGAACGAACCCCAATACCGTCCAACGAGCCCTCGCCGCCCTCGATGAGGAAGGGCTCACGATCCCCAAGCGAACCGCCGGGCGTTTCGTCGCCACCGACGACGCCGCCCTGCGCACCCTGCGCCGAGACGACGCGCGGGCAGCGGCGAGCGCCTACATATGCGCCTGCCGCGCCCTCGGTGTCGAGAAGGAGGACGCGCATCGTCTCCTCGACGAGCGGTGGGACACGGATTCAGAGCACAGGAGGCATCCCCTCATGACCACCCAACCCCCGGGCGCTGCGCAGGCGTCCCCCGGCCTCGTTCACATCGAAGGCCTCACCAAGCGTTATCGCAGCGTCGCCGCCCTGCAGGACTTCACCCTCACCCTGGGAGGCGGGCCACATCGTCGGCCTCATGGGACCCAACGGATGCGGCAAGACCACGCTGCTCAAGATCCTCGCCGGGGTCCTCTCCGACTACGAGGGAAGCGTCACCATCGACGGGCATGCGCCCGGCGTCGCCACCAAGGAGATCGTCTCCTACCTGCCCGACGCCGACTTCCTGAATACCGACTGGACGGCAGCGGATGCGATCCGCGTCTACTCCACGTTCTTCGCCGACTTCGACGCCGACAAGGCGGCCTCGATGGTCGACTTCTTCGGACTGCCCACCGACCGACGCCTCGGCGAGATGAGCAAGGGCATGGGGGAGAAGCTCCAGATTGCCCTCATCATGTCCCGGCGCGCCCGCGTGTTCCTCCTCGACGAACCCATCAGCGGTGTCGACCCCGCCACACGCGACGTCATCCTCGACGGCATCCTGCGCGAGTTCGACCCCTCTTCGCTGCTGATCATGTCCACCCACCTCATCTCCGACATCGAACACTTCGTCGACTATGCGCTCTTCATGAAGGATGGGCAGGTCCTCCTGCAAGGCGACTCCGACGACCTGCGCGCCTCCCACGGCGATTCCCTCGATGCTATCTTCCGGAAGGAGTACCGCTGATGTACGCCAAACTACTTGCCTACGAGATTCGCTCGCGTTACCGCGCGGACGCGCGCTCCTTCGGGGCGTTCATCGTCACTATTGCCGCCGCGTCGGGAATCGTCGCCGCAGGGCTGCCGGGAATCAGCGGCTCCACCGCTGTCCTCGCCTATGCCCTGTGTGCGCTCACGCCGGTCGCCTGCGCGATCGCGGCGATGGCCGACTACTGGAAGACCCTGTACGGGCAGCGCGGCTACTTCACGATGAGCCTGCCCGTCTCCGGCACGACCATTTTCTGGGCGAAGACCACCCGGATGGTGATCGAGTGCCTCCTGGCTCTCGCCCTGGCCGTCGGCGGAATTATCGCCGTCGCTTCGGCCGCCGCGTGGAGCGACGGAATTAGCCTCGCTTGAGTACACGGCCGGGCCGCGTTCCCTCGTGGCCGGAGTTCCCACCTCCACCGTCGCTATCATGATTGTGGTGCAGGTGCTCGTGTCGTTGTCGTGGCTCGTGCAGGGTAGTGCCGTCATGTCCATCGGCGCGGAAGGGCGCTTCAATCACATGGGTTTCGGCGCGCCCATCATCGGTTTCGTCCTGCTGTACATCGTCAACCAGGTGCTTTCCACGGTTGGCACGTTCTTCCTTCCGCTGTCTGTTACAACCGACGGACACTTCTCCACCGAGATTATGTGGACCTCGTACCTGGCGACGATGGGAACCGAGGGGCAACCGAACGTCATCGGCATCGGCTCCTATGTCCTCGTGCCCCTGTTTGCGCTGGTCATGGCGATCTGGGCCTCTCGATCGATTGAGAAACACACGTCCCTGCGCTAGCGCCCGTCCTCGCGCCCACGCGAGCCAGGCATAGGAGGTTTCAATGCTACTGCTATCGTCAGCGATCAGTGCTGTCGTCCAGCTCGGCCTGTTCCTCGTGATCCCGTTCGCGTGGTGGGCATTCACCGCCAGACGCAGCGTTGGCTTTGCCTCCTGGATCGGCCTGCGCAGGCCGACCTGGGACGGGAGAAGGGCGCTACTCGGCGTAGCCATCCTCGCGTGGGTGGTGATCGGGGCGGCCTCAACCGCGCTGCTCCAATCCCTGTCGGGGGACGTGCCTGCCGCGCGTTTCGCCGGGCGAGGCCTCGGCGGCCTCGTCCCGGTCCTGCTCTTCGCGATCGTGCAGACCTCCCTCGCCGAGGAGATATTCTTCCGGGGCTTCCTCGGCAAGCGGGTCATCGCCAGGTGGGGTTTCGCCCCCGGCAACGCCGCTCAGGCCATCGCCTTCGGTATCCTGCATGTCGCGATGTTCGTCTCCTTTGCGGACCCGATCCGGCTCCTCGCCATCGGGATCCTGACGGGGGCCAGCGGATGGATCGTCGGTTGGCTCAACGAGGAGGGGCCGGGGATCGATCCTGCCCGGCTGGGCGCTCCACGCGAGTGCGAACCTGCTCGTCGGAACCGCGGCGGCGTTCAACCTCATGGGGTGAGCGTGGTCCCGGTCGGCGGTTGACTCCGCTGGCCGGGGCTTCGCTGCGCGCGCGGGCGGCTTCGAGGGAACGTGCGCCGGGCTTTGAGGATTCGTTCAGTTTCCTATGATGTCTTAGGAGTGATAAGCGTCGAAACCCGAAAGGACACCCGTGGAACCAACGAACGGCTCATTCGTCCCGGCGAGCCCGGACCTGATCTGGATGGTGTTCATCCAGCAGGTCTTGGTCCTCATCGCGTGGCTGATCGGCGTCGTAGTGCGCCGGGTCCTGAAGAATCGCATGACGATGTCCACCGCGTCAGCAACTCTGACCGGCCTGGCCGGCCTGTGGGGTGGCTTGGTGATCGCCGGTTGGATCTTCGACTCCGGTGACCTGTGGAAACCTGGGATGATCGGCGTCGCCGCGCTGGTTGCCCTCGTCGTCGTCATCGTTGTTTCCCTGATCGCCGCCTACCTGCACCCGCGCCCCGGCCTCGACCCCATCTCCGAGGTTGCCAAGCACGGCGAATCCGACTCCCTCGAATTCAAGTCGAGCGCCCGCTGGAACATGCGTTCCGGCAAACGCGACGATGCAATGGAGACCGTTATCGCCAAAACCGTCGCCGCCTTCATGAACTCCGGTGGCGGCACTCTCCTCATCGGCGTCGACGACGAGGGACGGCTTATCGGGCTTGGCCCCGACTATGCGACCCTCAAGACCCCGGACGCTGACCGTTTCGAGCTGTGGATCCGCGACCTGTGGGGCCAGCGAATGGGGACCAATGCCGCCACTCTGCCGAGGCTCGACTTTGCCGAGGCCACGGACCCGCAGGATGGGTACGAACGCCAGGATGTGTGCCGCGTGACCATCCCGCCTTCGCCCCGCCCCGTTTATCTGAGGGGACCCAAGGGTAAGGGGGAAGCAGAGTTGTGGGTGCGCGTGGGCAATTCGACGCGACGCCTGGAGGTGGTGGACGCGGTCCAGTACGTCTCAACTCGCTGGCCCGAAAGCGTGCGAGTCTCCCCGTGGACGCGCGTGCGCCTCCTCGTGCTGCGCCGCCGCGAAGTGCCGACGCGCCTGCCGGGCGTCGTCGAGCGGGTTCTCACCGAGCGCGAGAGGAGCATCTTGCCGGCGTCGGAAGAGGAGTGATCCGCACGGGGCTTCGGGCGCTGAGGGGGAGTAGGGGCGGGGTTAGACTGGCTCCAGGAACTCAGAGAGGAGAGTAGGCATGCGCCTGCGCAAGACCCTGCCCGCGGACATCGAGCAGATCATCGCGTCCGGGGACGTTGAGGCCGTCGCGCGCGCGGTCGAGCGTTGCGAGATCGGCGCGTACCTGCGGGGATCCGCCTACGAGCCGAGGCTCATGCACTTCCCGGCCTCCGAGGAAATCACCGACTTCCTGCTCGCGCGAGGCGAGGACATCAACTCGCGCGACCGGTACGAACGTACCCCGATCCACGCGCGCGTTCGGTCGCGATGCCTGGACCAGATTCCGTTGCTGATCGCTCGCGGAGGCGACATCAACGCCCGCGACACGTCCGATCAGACGGCGTTGTTCGGCGTCGTCGAGCGTTTCCCCGTTGCCGACGTGTCACGGATGATTGCCTGGGGCGCGGATCCGCTGGTTGTCGCTGATTCGCGGGTCTACGGGAAGTCGACGCTTGTTGAGAACGTGGTGTCCTGGCACAACTTCCTGGACGCCCCACGCGCGCTCGCGGTGATTCGGTTGCTTCTGTCCGTTGGGGCGCCCGTCGGCGAGCGTGTGCCCATCGCGCTGCGAGCCATGGACCGGATGCGCTGCACGTTCATCACGCACGGGCTGCCGGAAACGATTTCTCAGGCGACGTTCGACGAGGCCTCGGCTGCGTTGTCGGAGCTGTGCGCGCTGTTCGGGGTGGAACAGCGGGAGGCACAGCGCGCGCCTGGAGTGGGGGAACGGCTGGAGCTGGATCCGTCCGTGCCCGCACTGCGTCAGTATGGGGAGTTGTGGGATCTGCTTGTGCCCGACAGTGGCCAGTGTCAGACGCTGCAAGGGCGAGGTCATTCGCATTGCGGGGCGCGTCGGCCACGAGGTGTATGACAACGGTGGCATCAACTGGGATCGCTCTTTCGGGAAGCTGCTGGACCAGTATCTCAGTGTCGTGCGTTCAGGCCTGCCGATGCCGCCCGACTCTGTCGCCCGCGCCGAGGCCGCCGTCGCCTCCCTCAAGTCCCGTTCGATGTCCCACCAGGCCGTCGACGACATCACGGAGCTGGCGGTGGTGTGGGTGCGTTTGAATCCGGTCCTGGTGGAGCTGGATCTGCCCGACGTGGGGCGGTGAGCGGGGCTAGGTGTAAAGCTCGCGGCGGTACACTGGGCGAATGGGTAAACGAATTCTTGGGTGGCTGCGTCAACGGCGAGTTGCAGTGATGTATGGAGTGTTATGGTGTTCCTCGTTCTTCGTTATCGTAGTGTTTTTTCATAAAACTCTCACTGATATCGCGCATCGTGCTGATGGGGAAATTGCTGAAGCCTGCGTGGTGATGTATGTGATTTCTATTGTTCTCAGTGTGGCTTGCGTTTTCTTCGGATTGTCGATTCGCCAGGGGAAACGACGTCTTTGTGTGACTATGCAATTGCTGACATTTGCCATACTTGTGACAATATTTCGCTCTGTGTTTGATGTGCTTGGTGGTGAGGGGCTTGCGTTTTCCATTGGAGTACCTACTTCTGGAGTTGCGTCGGTATATGAAGCGTTCTTTATGTGGGCGCTTTTTGTGGTAGGGGCAGGGTTTCAAATCGCTTTGATTTCTAATGAAGCTCGACGTCCTGAAATGAATATGCTTCACGGTGGCGTTCTTATTATTGTGGGAATCCTGCTTCCGAAAATGCTTGATTCCTATTCGCTGCTTCGTGCTCACTGCTACGAGGTGCAATGTGGTAATGGTGAGCTCGGTAGTGTAATGCTGTTTGAAATGGCTAGTGCCTATGCGGCGGCTCTAGCTGCAATGTTCGTTTTTGGGGTCTTTTCTCCGTCTATTCGTACTTCTATACGCAGAATTACTGGAGAAAATGAATTTGAATGCGTAATGCATTCTGATGATGTTCCACGTTATTGTGATCATCCCGTCGCTTTTTGCGCAGATAAGGAATCGTTTGACAAGAGTGCATTATCAGGCTCTTCCACCGGCTTAAGTGGTGTTGCTCTATCCAAGCAGCTGATGAGCGCTGTTGTTTGTGGCCTCGTCGCCGGCGCGTGTTTCTCGGTCGCGAGCCTTCTGTTTAGTCGCCGCTGAACTGCGTTGCCTCACGTTTCGACTGTAGAGTCACGGCATAGCTCCACACCGATACTTGTTGCTAAGCGGTGTTACACCACTTAGCGGGGTATTACACCAGTTCGGAGGTGGTGTAATGCTCCCTAACTGGTGTAATGCTCCCTAAGTGGTGCAGCGCTGTGCAGCCTGGGGCTGTTGGATGCCGACGTGGTCGGCGCTGGCAAGGTTATCCGCAATCATGCTTGTTGTCGATGAGGCGTTACACCAGATCCGTAGGCATTACACCCCTTCTGATTGGGTGTAGTGCGACGGATCGGGTGTAGTGCGACGGAACGGGTGCAGTGCCACGTAACTAGTGCAGTGAGTAACGAGTCCAGAGCTCACCGCACCCGTGTGCGTGAGCCGGAGCTACGTGCGTCAATGCCACAGCAGGGATGCGCCGGAGAACAATACACAACAGGGGGGAGGGCCCAAGTCTTTCGGCTCGGACCCCTCCTCATGTCGTATCAATGCGACGCTGACAGCCTCACTCGGCGCCCTTGCGGCGGCGGATGCGCTTGCGGGCGCGGGGCGCGCCCTCAGACGCCTCACCCGGATGCTGCGAGTGCTCGCCGCGGCCGCGGCCACGCGTACCGCGATCCGATCGACCCCCCTTACCGGCGTTCAGCGTGCGATCCCCGTCCTGGGACCCGCGCGACCGAGAGCCGCGCGCTGAATCCGAAGTGCCGCCCGAACGTGCCGAACGCCCACGGCCACCCCGAGAGGCGCCTCGGGACCCGCCGCGCGAGCCACGGCCTCGGCCCTCGCGGCGAGGAGACGAACCGCCCAGGTCCTCCAACACCTCCGCATCCAGGCCGGCGCGCGTGCGCTTGGCGCGCGGCAGACGACCGGTCGTGCCCTCCGGGATATCCAGGTCGGTGAACAGGTGGGGGGAGGTGTGGTAGGTCTCGAGCGGATCCGGTACACCCAGGCCCAGGGCCTTGGAGATGAGCGACCAGCGCGGCGTATCGTCCCAGTCAACGAAGGTGACGGCCGTGCCCGAGTTGCCCGCGCGGCCCGTGCGACCGATGCGGTGGATGTAGATCTTCTCGTCTTCGGGGCACTGGTAGTTGATGACGTGCGTGACGTCGTCGACGTCGATGCCTCTTGCAGCGACGTCGGTGGCGACCAGGACGTCGACCTTGCCGTTACGGAAGGCGCGCAGAGCCTGCTCGCGCGCGCCCTGCCCCAGGTCGCCGTGCAGCGAGCCGACCGCGAAACCGCGGGCGGTCAGGTCCTCGCCCAGGCGGGCAGCCGTGCGCTTGGTGCGGCAGAAGATGACGGTCCGGCCGCGCCCCCTCCGCCTGGAGGATACGGGCGACGACCTCGACCTTGTTCATGGCGTGAACGCGGTAGATAACCTGCTTGACCGTGTTGACGGTCTGGTTCTGGTCGTCGGGATCCTGCGCGCGGATGTGGGTCGGCTGGACCATGAAGCGGCGGGCGAGGGCCACGACGGGGCCAGGCATGGTCGCGGAGAACAGCATGGTGTGGCGGTTCTCGGGGACGCGGCTGAGCAGCGTTTCGACGTCGGGCAGGAAGCCCAGGTCGAGCATCTCGTCGGCCTCGTCGAGGACGACGGTCTCGACGCCGGACAGGTGCAGGTGGCCCTTACGCAGCAGGTCGATGAGGCGGCCGGGCGTGCCCACGACGATGTCGGCGCCACGCTCGAGAGCCTCGATCTGGGGCTCGAAGGCGACGCCGCCGTAGATTTCGACGATGCGGGTCGACAGGTACTTGGCGGCCTCGCGCAGGTCCTGGGCGACCTGCTTGGTGAGCTCGCGGGTCGGCAGGATGATGAGCGCCTGCGGCTTGTTCGCGTTGAGAAGGTCCTCGTAGCCCTCTTCGTCGGGCGCGATGACGTCCTCGAGGACGGGGATGCCGAAGCCGAGGGTCTTGCCGGTGCCGGTCTTGGCCTGGCCGATGATATCGTGGCGCTCCAGCGCGGGGCCGAGCGTCAGGGCCTGGATCGGGAAGGGATGCGTGATGCCCTGGTCTTCGAGGGCGTCGACGATCGGGTCGGTGACGCCGAAGTCCGCGAAGGACTTCTTGTCGAGATCCTCGCCCTTGCCGGAAATGTCCGGGGTGGCCTCTTCGACCTCGGGGGCTGCGGGCTTGATGTTGCCGAGGCGGACGACGCCTGCGGAGTATTCGACGGACGAGGCCGGGGTGGCCTTCTCGGTGGTGTCAACGTCGGTGGTGGGCACAGTTGCCTCAGTGCTCGTGTTGGTCACGATCTACCTTGTCTCCCGGGCTTTTCCGGGGTTGGGGTCGGTGCCGATCGCGCATTATCTGGCGCGGGGATTCTCGTCCACGCGTACGTGTTATGTAGTCAAGAATGCGACCGGTCTTCCGGTGGTCACTTTTCAGTGTAATGGTGTGTGAGGAGTTCGCGGGGGAAGGGCTGGTCACAGAGACGGCTACCAAATGCACAGAAGTAGGAATCATGCGCCGGGCCGTGAGGCTTGTCAGGCACTATGCTGGAGTCATGGCACACGAGTTTTGATTCCGTCCCCGCCGACGACGCCGAAGTCCTTGGTATTCTCGCCTATTCGTCGCTCGCGTTCATGACGCGCCTGGCGAAGGATGGTGAGCAGGCCCCTACGTTCGAGGCCCACGTGGAGCATGCGCGCATGGCCGCGCAGTGCTTCAAGCTTTATCAGCAGCTTGAGGTGTGGAGTGCGCACCGCGGCTTTGATCTGCTGGCGGCCGGTAACGCGTTCTCGGGCGCGTACGACGATCTGGATGCGCGCACGCGTCCGACGACGTTCGCGGAGCGCGCTGTCAAGACGTTTCATTACCCGCGGCATGCTGGGCGACATGCTGATCCGCGTCGCGCAGGTGCACGGCCTGTTCGAGGGCATCGAGGACGTGTGGCCCATTCGAGCAGGGGCACTGGGTGCGCGCGCACCTGGGCCCGCAGATCGAGGCTGACGAGCAGCTGTCTGCGCGCCTGTCCCTGTGGGGGCGCCGCGTGGCGGGCGAGGCCCTCGGCCTGGTGCGCGCGACGCTGTTCACCTACCCGTCGCTGGCTGCGTCCCCGGAGAACGTCGATGGGATCACGGAGTACGTGATCAAGCGTCACGGGGAGCGCATGAAGGACATTCACCTGAAGGCCTGAGGCCACAGGGTATAGACGAGACCGGGGTTCCTCGGGCGGTATCGCAACCGCTCGGGTTCCCCGGCCTCGTTCGTCTGGGCGCGAATCAGTGGATTGCGAAACCGACGCGGCGTTCGGTCTTGTTGGCGATCTGCACGTAGCCGAGGGCGTGTGCGGGTACGAGGGTGCGCTGGCCCTTCGTGTCCGTGATGTCGAGGACGCCGTGGGCGGAGATGAGGGCCTCGTTGACCTTCGCCATGAGTTCATTTTCGGTCATGTCGACGTCGAGGGCGAGCTGGCGCGTGTTGTCGCGGATGCCGATGAAGATCTCCATGTTGACTCCTTGCTGGTAAATATCGTCATGGCCATCATATGTGCCGCAGATGCGGGTGGGGTCTGGGAGTATTGCGTTATGAGCGAAATCAAGGTCAGGTTGCGTAGCCGCAATGCCGATTGGTGGCGTCTGCCGGAGCTGAACGCGAACCAGCGTGCGGTCGTGGACGCGGCGTGCTCGGGCGACGTGATTGCGCGCGGCGCCCCGTCCTCGGGCCGCTCGACGTGTGCCCTGGCCGTGTTCGAGGAGGCGGACGCCCAAGGCCGCTCCGCGCTGATTCTCGCTCCCGATCGCACGCGTGCCGACGTGCTGACCCCGCGCGCGCAGGCGCTTGGCCCGGATGCGGTGCGCCCGGTGCGTACCCCTGCCTCTTTCGCCTATCAGGTGGTGGCTACGTGGCGCACCCAGCGCGACGTGCCCTTGGAGGGCGTGGAGCTGGTGACGGGCGCGGCCCAGGACCAGATGCTCGCCGAGGCCCTGGAGTCGGTGGATGCACCGTGGCCCGAGGACATTGGACCGCAGATGCGCGCGATGCCGGCCTTCCGCGGGGAGTTGCGCAACCTGGTGGCCCGCGCGGGAGAGGCCGGGATGGACGCGGCTGAGTTGTCCGAGGCCGGGGCCCGGTTCGGTCGTCCGGAGTGGCAGGGCGCGGGCGCGATTATTGCTGCGCTGGAGGAGGGGCCCGAGCGTTCCCCGGAGTATCCGCGCACCCTGCGCGTGGACCTGTCGCGTATCCAGGCGCTCGCGGCCGATCTGATCGACGCGTGGGAGCAGGACGCGCCCTCGCGCGGCGTGCAGGCGCCGTGTCCGGTGCCCGATGTGGTGATCGTCGATGACCTGCAGGATTGCACGCCCTCGACGCTGAGGCTGCTGGAGGCCTGCCGCGACGCGGGTGCCCGGATCGTCGCCTTCTCGGATTCCGATGTGGCCGTGGCTGGGTATCGTGGCGGTGAGCCGCACCTGGACCGCAGGCTTGCCAGTGCTCTTGGTGTCGAGATAGCTGAGCTGGGCCAGGTCTACGACATGTCCCGCGCCGTGCGGGAGCTGGCGCGCCAGGCATGCGCGCGCATCGCACAGTCTGGATCGCCCGCCCGGCGCGAGGCCGGCGTCGCGGACGACGCTCCTGAGGGCGCTTTGGTCACCCACTTGGGCGCCACGCCCTCGCAGATGGGGGCCCTCATCGCGCGAGCCCTCAGGTCCCACCACCTGCACGACGGCATCGACTTTTCGGATCAGGTCGTTATCGTGCGCAGCTCCTCGATGGTTGCCGAAACCAGCCGCTACCTGGCGCGCGGAGGCGTGCCCGTCGCGGGCGGCGGACGTGCCTTCGACTTCGCGACCCAACCGACGACGCGCCTGCTCCTGGACCTGGTGACCATGCCGACGGGGACGAGCGACACGGACGTGGCCCAGCGCCGCGAACTCGCCGAGCGCCTCCTGCCCTCGCCCCTCGTGCGAGCCGACGCCCTCGCCATCCACCGTCTGCTGCGTCGCCTGAACGCCGCGCGCGCCCAGGCTGCCGAGGAAGCGGGCGGCGAATCCGCGCCGATCCCGCTGACGGCTGCCGACCTCGTCAGTGACCCGCAGACGTGGAGGCCGTTCATCGAACAGGCCGAGCAAGCGGGCGGCAAGCGCGCCCGCGCAGCCACCATGCTCGCGCGGCCCCTCGAGACCGCCGCGCGCCTGTGGGAGCTGGGGATGAGCGGCAGTGTGCGCCCACAGGAACGCCTGTGGTCCCTCTGGGAGGCATCCGGGGTGGCCGGCGAGTGGCGCTCGCGGGCCATCGCGTCGGATGACTCGTCGGGCTGGTACGACGATCAGCTGGACGCCGTCGTGGCACTCCTGCGCGTGGCCGACGTGTGGGAGCAGCGCAACCCCGCCGGCTCCGCCGTGGGCTTCGCATCGGAGCTGCTGGCCGGCTCGGTCCCCATCGACACGATTTCGCGCGTGGGCGTGCGCCCGGGCGGCGTCGAGGTCCTCACCCCCGCGCAGGCGATGGGTCGCCACTGGCAGGTCGTCGTCCTCGCGGGCCTGCAGGACGGGGCCTGGCCGAACCTGCGCCTGCGCGACCGGATTCTGCGCGCTGACCTCCTCGCGGACGTGGGCGCGGGCCGTGTCGCCGTGGGAGAGGATGGGCGCGAGGAGCTCATCGACTCGACGAGAGCAGCCCGTCGCGCGGTGCTGGATGATGAGTATCGCCTCTTCGTCGCGGCCGTGACGCGCTCTCGCAGCATCGTGCACGCCGGCGCGGTGCGCTCGGAGGACGCGGCGCCCTCAGTGTTTTTCGACCTGGTGGCGTACCTGGCGGGCACCCATCGAGAGAACGACATCGTCCCGGTGGATCCGGTCGAGGCGCCGCTGTCCCTGTCCGGGCACATCGCGGACCTGCGGGCGCGTGCGGCCAACTCCGACGAGCCGGCTGACGCCCAGCTCGCCGCCACCCTCCTGGCCCTCATGGCTCGCGAGGGGATTGCTTCCGCGCAGCCGCACCGGTGGCTGGGCGCGGGTGGCACGCCGACCAGCGCGCAGGACTACCGCGGGCAGATCGTCCTGTCGCCGTCGCAATTCGAACGCGCGCTGGCATGCCCGCTGCGGTGGTTCCTCACCACGATCGGAGCCGATGCACCGTCGAACGCGGCCGCCAGCCTCGGCACCCTCGTCCACGCGGTCGCCGAGGAGCATCCGCACGGAACCCCCGAGGAGCTCACCGAGGCACTGGAGGCGCGTATCGAGGAGCTGGGCTACAACCTGGACACGTGGGCTGGTCGCGTCGCCGACCGCCACGCGCGCGAGATCGTGAACAACCTGGCCTCCTACGTCGTCGGCGTACCCGGTGAGGTCACGGTGGAACAGACGGTATCGTCCGAGGTCGAGGGCGTGACCATCCGGGGCCGGATGGACCGACTCGAGCAGGTGGACGAGGGCGTTCGCGTCACTGACCTGAAGACCGGTAAGAGCGGTTACACGAAGGCCAGCGTCGCAGAAAACCCGCAGCTGGCCGCCTACCAGATGGCCCTGCTCGCCTCGGGCGAAAAGGTCGCGGGGGCTCGCATCGCGCTGCTGGGCGGCTCCAAGCCGCAGATCTACGATCAGCCGGCGCTCCAGGGCGAGGAGCTGGAGCGGTGGCGCGAGTCGGTGCGCGAGGTGGCACTCAGCGCCCGTGGCCCGTACTTTCGAGGCGAGGCCCTCGCAGGAGGCCTGCCGATACTGCTCATTCGACCGGCTGTGCCCGGCGCGCGAGCGCGGCCGCAAGGTGGTGGAGTGACGTGGGAAAGGACAGTGCAATGGCTCTGAGTGCCCTGCAGATTCAGGCAAATCGTCGACGCGACGAAGACCCCGACGCACGGAGCAGGTGCGCGTCATCGAGGCCCCGCGTCGCCCACTCCTCGTCGTGGCGGGCGCGGGATCGGGTAAGACCGAGACCATGTCGATGCGTGTGCTGTGGCTCCTCGCCAACCACCCGGACCTGAGCCCGTCCTCGATCCTGGGCCTCACCTTCACGCGCAAGGCAGCCGGCGAGCTGGGGGAGCGCCTGCGCGAACGCATCCGGCTGCTCTCACGCGAGATGCCGCAGCTGCGCGAGCGCCTCGACGAGGACCCCGTGTCCCTCACCTACAACTCCTTCGCCGAACGCATCGTGTCCGAGCACGGGATGCGTATCGGCATCGACCCCGATTTCTCGATGCTCTCCGAGGCCGGGGCTCTGGACCTCATGCTGCAGATTGTCGAGGCGTGGCCCACCGACCTCGACGAGGATCTCACGCCCCTGGGTGCAGTCGGACAGATCCTGCACCTGGCAGGCGAGATCGCCGAGCACGGCTACACGGTGGAGAGCGCCCGCGAGGCCCTCGTGGGCTTTGGGCGCGAGCTCGAACAGGTCGGCGAGACGAACGACGACGCACGGCGCCTGCTGCGGGCGAACCGCCGCCGCATCGCCTTCCTCGACCCCATCGCGGAGTATCAGAAGCGCAAGCGCGACATGGGCGTGCTGGACTTTTCCGACCAGCTCGTCCTGGCCACGCGCATCGTGCGCGAGGCCCCGGCGGTTCGCGAGTCGTTGCGCGAAGAGTTCCGCGCGGTCCTCCTCGACGAGTTCCAGGACACGTCCGTCATCCAGATGGACATGCTGTCCATGCTGTTCGGCGACCACGCTGTCACCGCGGTGGGCGACCCGAATCAGGCTATTTACGGCTGGAGGGGGGCCTCGGCCTCGTCGCTGGAGTCCTTCCTGGATCGATTCCAGACGGGGAGGCACAGGAGAGCCAGACGCTCACCCCTGTCCACGGCTTGGCGCAACGACCAGGCGATCCTGGACGCGGCGAATCGCGTGGCCGCGCCCCTGCGCGAGGTCGCCGCGTACCAGGAGGGCAAAGAGCACCTCAAGGCCCAGTCGCCCGTCCTGGTCGCGCGAGACGGAGCGGGGCCCGGGCATGTCGATGTCGCGTACGCCCCTGACTACGAGGCTGCGCTGGGTGCCGTCGTTGACTTCGCCCGCAGCGTGCGCTCCCATGCGAGCGAGGGCGGCAAGCGGCGCACGGTCGCGGTGCTGTGCAGGCGCCGCAAGGACTTCGCGTACGTGGACGCTGCCCTGCGTGACGCCGGTATCCCGACGGAGATCGTGGGACTCGGCGGTCTGCTCGACCAGCCCGCCGTACAGGACGTGCGCGCCGCGCTGGAGCTGGCTTATGACGTCGAGGCCTCCCCGTGGCTGGCGCGCCTGCTGGCGGGCATCGACCTGGGGGCCACGGACCTGATGGCGCTGGGCGACTGGTCGCGTGTCCTCGCCCGCATGGAGGGGACAAACCCCCACCAGGCGGTCCTTCTGGATGCGGTGGATTCTCCGCCGGAGCCGGGGTGGGCGGCCGAGGGGCGGCCGGCGATCAGCGAGGAGGCGGTGCGCCGCGTGCGGCTCCTCGGCGAGCGCCTGCGGCAGGTCCGCGAGGGCGTGGGGCGTTCGGTGACCGAACAGGTCGAGCGGGCGATCCTCATCATGGGCACGTTGGACGACGTGATCGCCGATCCGCTGTCGATGGGCGGGCGCGCGGCCCTCGATGAGTTCATCGCGGTGACGGCGGCCTACGAGAAGGACACGCCGGGGGCCTCCCTCGGCTCGTTCCTGGCATACCTGCGCATGGCCGACGAGCGTGAGGACGGGCTCGAGGCACCCCTGGGGGAGCCGGATCCGCGCGCCGTGCAGATCATGACGGTCCATGCCTCCAAGGGCCTCGAGTGGGATTGCGTCGTCGTCTTCGGGTTGAGCGACGGCATCTTCCCGTCGCACGACAAGCGCAAGACGGTGTCGTGGCTGGATGAGCCGCCGATCGCTACTGCCTGGTTGACGGATGCCAGCGCGTTGCCGCACCCGCTGCGCGGGGATCGCGCGGATCTGCCGCCGTTCTTGCTGGACGTGGAGGGGGAGTCCAAGCCCTCGGCCGCGTATTCGAAGTGGGTGAAGGGGCACTACGGGCGCTCCCTGGGAGTGCACGCGGAGCGCGAGGAGCGCCGCCTGGCATACGTCGCGATGACGCGCGCTCGGAGCATCCAGCTCCTTGTGGGCTCGTGGATCTATCGGACGGGTTCGACCACGAGGCAGCCCTCCCGCTACCTGATGGAGGCGCGCGCGCAGCTGTTCGGTGATGCGCCGGACCTGGTAGACGACACGCTCGTGCGCGTGGGGGACCGCGGCGTGTGGGCCAGGGGCGATTGGCGCAGCCTGGGGATCGAATCGGTGTCCGGTGCCGGAGTATGCCTGATCGCGCCGGAGCCCGGCGACGAGGACATCGTCGACAGCGCGGCCGGTACGGCGTCGGTGTCCTTCCCGGAGGAACCCGGCCCCTCGCGCCAGAGGGTCGCCGCGGCCGCGCAGACCGTCGAGGCGCAGATTCGCGACCTGGCGCAGGATCAGGATGTGTACGAGGCCTTGGCACAGTTGGGGGATGACCCCGCGGTGCGCGATACGGTGGCACTCATCGAGGAATATCACCTGGGGCTTGAGACGCCGGTCGTGGACCTGTGGGCCGAGCGCGTACCCGCGACGTCCGTGTCGGCGCTCCTGCAGGACGCGGATGAGTTTGCGCGAGATATGCGCCGACCCGATGCCTGCTCGCCCCAGCTCGTTCTCCGCGCTGGGCACGGTGTTTCACGCGTGGGTGGAGCGCGAGCTTCACCTCGCGAGCGCGGATCCGGCCTCGGAGATCACCACGGGCAGCGAGGTGGGTGCGGGTGAGGATGCCGCGCTGGCCGGCGGTGACGACGCGGCGGACGAGGCCCTGCTGACGGACGGTGAGCGCGAGCACCTGGAGCGGCTGCGCGCTAACTTCCACGCCTTCGTCGCGAACGAGCTGTCGGACTACCGGGCCGTCGCGATCGAGGAGGCCTTCTCGGTGGAGGTGGGCGGCGTATCCGTCCAGGGCCGCATCGACGCCGTGTTCGAGCGCTTGCGCGGCGATGGTCCCCGCTACCTGGTCGTCGACTGGAAGAGTGGACGCCCGGTGACCGCCACGACCAAGCCGGACAAGGTCGCCTACTTCGTGACTCAGCTGCGCCTGTACCGGCGCGCGTGGGCGGCCCGCATGGGCGTGGACGCCTCCCAGGTGGGGGCGATGGTCGCATTCCTGGCGGGCCCCTCGCACCACACGCTCGAGAGCCTCGAGGCCATGCTGGGGGCGGGCACCGCATCCCTGGACGAGGCGCTGCGCGATGTTTTGGAATTCTAAAATCCCTCTTTAATCAAACTGGATGGGTGACAGGCTGACAAGGGTTTGACGAAAACGTTTGAAAAGCCCGTCACCCACGTTCATCAAAAGCCTTCACAGGGATCATCAGAATTAATCGCCGCCTGTGATGAATGCAAAAATCTCGCTTGTGTGCCCTGCTTAGAGGCTGGTACAGTTGTCCTGTCAATTTCAATGACGAGAGACGGCACTTTCGGGAACGTTCCCCGACACGCGTTACAGAGAGGCAATGCGTTGACTGGAACCCCGGTGCCCCTGACAAGGAAGGAGCGCAGCGTGCGCCCCACTATCTCCAAGTACCTCGCACTCGGTGCGACCGCCTCGGCCTTCGCCCTGCTCGCAGGTGCGTGCGGCTCGGGAAGCACCAGCTCTGGCGGTGGTGCTAGCTCGGACCAGGTCCACCAGATGTACACCTGGGTCTCCACCGACAACGACCGCGCCCAGTGGCAGTCCTTCGTTGACGCGGCCAAGGAGAAGGACCCCAACTTCACCCTGACCTTCGACGGCCCGGCCTTCAACGACTACTGGACCAAGGTCAAGACCCGCATGGTCGCCTCGGACGCGCCCTGCATCCTCACCACGCAGGCAGCCCGCGCGCAGGAGCTGTCCGGCCTGCTGGAGCCTCTCGACTCTACATGGAAGCCGCCGGTATCAAGGCCTCCGACTACAACGCTGCGATGATGCAGGGCATGACGGTTGACGGCAAGGTTCTGGCTCTGCCCTACGACGCCGAGCCCGACGTCCTGTACTACAACCGTGAGATGTTCGAGAAGGCCGGCCTTGAGGCCCCCTCGACCTCCTACACGACCGAGCAGTTCCTCAAGGACGCCAAGGCCCTGACTGGTGACGGCAAGTACGGCGTCGCCGTCAAGCCGCTCCTCCTGGGCAACGCCCCCGGCGACTTCGGCATCGCCTTTCGGCGGCCAGGTCTCTGCGGACGGCAAGAACACGCTGACGGATCCCAAGTTCGTTGAGGGCGTCCAGTTCGCCTTCGACCTGGTCCACAAGGAGCAGGTCGCGGTTGCCCCGAACGCCGCCGACAACGACGGCCCGGCCCAGACCGCCTTCACCTCCGGCACCGCCGCGATGATCGTGGACGGCCCGTGGATGTACGGCTCCTTCGAGAAGGAGCTGGGCGATAAGCTCGGCGTCGCGGTCATCCCGACCCCCACGGGCCAGCCCCGTGCGGTCATCCAGGGTTCCGGCTTCGGCATCGCGAAGTCCTGCCCGGACAAGCAGGCGGCCTTCAACGTTCTGAAGGAGCTCGTGACCCCCGAGGTCATCGGCACCGTTGCTGACAAGCAGGGCACCGTTCCCTCCGTCGAGTCCGCGATGGACAAGTGGGCGGCCAACAAGCCCGCGGATAGCGCCGAGGCTGTTCGCGTCCTCCTCGAGAATGGCACCCCGCTGGTGACGACCACGACGTGGAACCAGATCAACACGTCCTTCCAGCAGTACTCGCCTGAGGGCTTCCGCGGCACCAAGACCGCTCAGGATATCCTCACTGATCTGCAGAACTCCGCTGGCTGATCCCAGCTCACCATGAACGAGGCCGGGGCGACCTTCTCGGTTCCCCGGCCTCGTTTCGTGGGTTTCTTTCCGTTAGCGCTAACGATGGCGTGAGCGGGACTGTGGAACCCACTGACATTCGACGGAAAGGTGTGCATAGCTTATGAGCGTTGACACTGTGAAACCCGGCCGCGAGGCGCCCTCGGGCGCGGCGGGCGCGGGGGAGGCGAAGGCCTCCAAGCGCGGCAAAAACTCCGCGCGCGCTGAGGGTCGGCGGGGCGATGGCCTGCGCGCCCTCGTCTACCTGTCGCCCGGAATGACGGGCTTCCTTCTCTTCATCGTCCTGCCCCTGATCGCGTCGCTCGTGATCTCCTTCTTCGACTGGTCGATCTTCGGAGGCGGCCGCTTCATCGGAGTGGAAAACTACCGGCGCATGCTCAGCGGCGAGGACCCGGCGTTCTGGACGGTCATGCGCAACACCGTCGTGTTCGCCGCCTGCTACACTGCGCTGAACCTGGTGATCTCGATCGGCCTGAGCTACTGGCTCCAGCGCGTTCCCGAGTGGCTCAGCCGCGTCCTGCGCGTCATCTTCTTCATCCCGGTTGTCACGCCGATGGTCGGTAACGCGCTGATCTGGCGCCTCATGCTCTCCGACAACGGCGTGGTCAACTCGGCCCTGGCCGTCTTCGGGATCGAGCACATCCCCTTCCTGAACCACCCGGCTCTCGCGATGGGCTCGCTGCTCGTGATGAGCCTGTGGCAGGGTCTGGGCTACAACATCGTCGTGCTCACGGCAGGCCTCAACGGCCTGAACACCTCGGTGCTCGAGGCCGCGACGATCGACGGCTGCAACGGCGTTCAGCGCTTCTTCAAGGTCGTCTTCCCGATGATCTCCCCGACCGTCTTCTTCTGCACGGTCATGACGATCATCGGCGCCTTCAAGGTCTTCGCTCAGCCCTACTTCCTGACGCTGGGCGGCCCAGGCGAGGCGACCAACACGATCGTGCTGGCCCTGTACCGCAACGGTTTCTCTTTCGACAAGCTCGGGTACGCGTCCGCGATGGCGTGGGTGCTCTTCGTGATTGTCATGACGGTGACGGCCCTGCAGTTCGCTGGCCAGAAGAAGTGGGTGAGTTACGATGCATAACAAGCGCGTATCAACGACGATTTCGGTCGTTATCCTGAGCCTGATCGCGGTCGCTTTCCTCTTCCCCTTCGCGTGGATGGTCGCGACCTCGCTCAAGCCCACGACAGAGGTCTTCAGCCTGAGTCCGACGGGCAGTCGAATCGCCTGGGATAACTATCCGTCTGCTCTTAGCTCTATTCCGTTTGGCCGAGTTGTCCTCAACTCCTTCATCGTTTCGCTGGCAGGCGCAGCCCTCGTGGTCGTCGTGTCGGTTCTGTCCGCCTACGCGTTCGCGCGTCTGCGCTTCAAGGGTCGCGATCACCTGTTCATGCTGTTCCTGGGGACGCTCGTCCTGCCCCAGGAAGTCCTCGTGATCCCGCTGTACATCGGTATGCAGCGCATGGGCCTGGTGAACTCCTACTTTGCCCTTATCGTGCCCTTCGCGTTCGGCGCTTTCGGCGCGTTCCTGATCCGTCAGTTCCTCATGTCCCTTCCCCTCGAGTTCGAGGAGGCGGCTCGTATTGACGGCTGCAGCGACTGGAAGATCCTGACGAAGATCCTGTTGCCCCTGCTCAAGGCTCCGATCACTGTGGTGGGCGTGTTCGCGTTTATCGACTACTGGTCCGCGTTCCTGTGGCCCCTCATCGTGGTCAACGATTCGTCGCTGGCGACGATCCCGCTGGGCCTGCAGATGTTCTCGGGTGAGCGTGGCACCGACTGGGGCCCGCTGATGGCCGCGGTGACGATGACGACGATCCCGTCGATCCTGCTGGTTGTGTTCCTACAGAAACAGCTGGAAAAGGGCGTCACCCTGGGCGCCTTCGGAGGACGATGACGAACATGAGTGACACGATGACCGATACCGAGCGCTGGAGTGCGCTGTCCCGCCCGACTCCTCAGTGGTTCGAGGACGCCCCGCTGGGCATCTTCGTCCACTGGGGCCCCTACTCGGTCCCCGCGTGGGCCGAGGACCACGGGGAGCTGGGTGTCGAGGAGGACTGGGAGGCCTGGTTCACCCACAACTCCTACGCGGAGTGGTACTTCAATACGATTCGTATTCCGGGTTCCCCGGCTGCGCTGCGCCACAAGGACCTGTACGGGTCGGCCTCGTACGACGCGTTCCTGGACGCGTGGGACCCCGACGCGTGGGACCCGGCCGAGTGGATGCGCCTCTTCCACCGTGCGGGTGCCGGCTACGCGGTGTTGACGACCAAGCACCATGACGGTGTCACCCTGTGGGATGCCCCTGAGACGGGCACACGCAACACCGTGCGCCGAGGCCCGTGCACAGACCTCGTGGCCGGCTTCGCGGATGCCGCGCGCGACGAGGGCCTGCGGGTCGGCCTGTACTACTCGGGTGGCCTGGACTGGCACTACCGGCCCGCGCGTCCGATCCTCTCCGAGGACGACTGCAAAGGACCTGTGCCGCCCGAAGGACGCCGACTACGCTCGCTACTGCTTCGTGCACGTGCGCGACCTGATCGACCGCTACCAGCCCGACGTCATCTGGAATGACATCGACTGGCCGGACGAGGGGAAGGACTTCGGCCCCTACGGCCTGGGGACGCTCTTCGAGTACTTCTACGCGGCGCGCCCCGAGGGCGTGACGAACGACCGCTACGGCGGCGTTCACGCGGATTACCTGACCAGCGAATACCAGCATATGGGCGACTCTGAGACGAGCGGCAAGCCGTGGGAGAACTGCCGAGGCGTCGGCCTGTCCTTCGGCTACAACCGTGCAGAGGGCGAGCACCAGTACCTCAGTGGCGCGGCTGCGGTCCGTCACCTGGTGGACGTGGTCTCGCGCGGTGGGCGACTCCTGCTCAACGTGGGTCCGCGCGCCGATGGCACGATCCCGCGCGAGCAGCGTGAGTGCCTCGAGGGCCTGGGCGCCTGGAATGACCTGTATGGGGAGGAGCTGCGTGGCGTGCGTGCGCTGTCGGCCAAGGACTTTGAGGCCGTCACCGCGCAGTCCGCAGGAGACGAGGCCTGGGTCCGCCTCCTCGTTCACGAGGACCACGTCGCGGTGGTGGCGGATGCGTCCGTCACGCAGGTGTCGGGTCTGCCGAGCGGATTCGACTACTCGCGTTCCACGATTCTGACGCCGGGCGCGACGTGCTCGTGGGATGGGCGGAGCCTGACCTTGCAGGCGGGGGAGCAGCCTCCGAGCGATGCTCGCGGCGATGCTTTGCCGCTGGTCATCACAGCCCCACGGGCGTGAGACGAGGTTGTCGGCGCGGACCTGAGGCCCGCGCCGACAACTTATTTAAAGGAGCGCGGCACCGTCGCCACGATCGTCGTCGCGATGACGAGGGGTCTCGAAGATGCGCAGCGGGATGTGGGCTGCTCGGTCGTCGCCCCGCCCACGCGCACGCAAGGATCATGTCACACGCAGAATGTTGCGTGCCACGGCGCTGGAGAGCAATGGGGGTGGAAGCGAACGAGTCGCTTCCACCCCCATATGATTCGCGCGGGAAGTTGAGGAACCGCGCGAAGCTGCTCACTGACCCAGCAGCGTGCCCTTCACGTAGTCGCGCGCGATGTGCGCGTACTCGAGTGGAGGGGCGATCTTCGGATCCTGCTCGGCTTCAACGAGGATCCAGCCCTTGTAGCCCTGCTCAACGAGGAAGGCGTAGGGCTCGGTGAAATCGATGGCGCCGTCGCCGGGGACCGTGAACATGCCGGCGAGGAAGGAGTCGAGGAAAGAGCGCTTGGCCTGGCGAGACTCTTCCATCTTGGCGGGGCGCACGTCCTTGAAGTGCACGTGCTTGATGCGGTCGATTGCGCCGCGCAGCAGGCCCATGACGTCGCCGTCGCCCACGAACGCGTGGCCGGTGTCGAAGAGCAGGGAGACCTTGTCCGGATCGGTCAGTTCGAGCATGCGCAGCGTCTCGTCCTTGGTCTGGACGACGGTGCCCAGGTGGTGGTGGTAGACCAGGTCAAGGCCGTACTCGTGGGCGATCTCGCCGAGCTTGTTCAGGCCCTCGGCCAGGACCGGCCACTCCTCATTCTTGAGAACGGGCTTGTTCTCGAAGATGCAGATGTCGCGGATCCCCTGCACCGAACCGGTCTGCTCGGAGACGACGATGCGGGTCGCGCCCAGGAACTGCAGGAACTCGCAGGTGGCGCGGAAGTCCGGGATGACGGCGTCGACGCCGTCGCGGACGATGAAGCTGGAGAACCACTGGGCGACGATCTTCAGACCAGCAGCGTCGGCCTTTTCCTTCGTCTCTTCCTTCGAGGGGTACCAGCCGGCGACCTCGGTGCCAGCAAAGCCGGCCTCGGCCAGGTCGTCGAACATGACGTCAATGGTGTTCCATTCGCCGACCTCGGGAATGTCGTCGTTACGCCACGCAATCGGGTGCATGCCCCAGGTGATGCCATTGGGGTCGTTGATCGCGGTTGCGGGATCGTAGACGTGAGTCATTGCAGCTCTCCTATGAGTCGCGGTTGTAAGCATCGGCGAGTTATGCCGGTGTCACTATTCTACTCAATCCCGTTGAATTGTCCAGACAAAGCGAGTCCCGGCGGGGATGGAACCCCGCCGGGACTTTCGAGACGCTATCAGGCCAGCGACACGGGCTTGCCGGTCTTTGCCGACTCCGTGGCGGCCTCGGCCAGGCGCAGAGCCTCGATCGCATCGTCGATGGACGGCGTGGGCTTGGTGCCCGCGACGACCGCGTCGATGAAAGCGGTCAGCTCAATGCGGTAGGCGTCCGCGTAGCGCTGCAGGAAGAAGTCCAGGTACGGTTCGGCCGCATCCGTGACCTCGGCGTTGGACAGGCGCACGGTGGTGGCGCGGATGTTGTCCGCGTTGAGCGTGCCCGTCGAGCCCTGGGCCTCCAGGCGCTGGTCGTAGCCGGCCGAGCACTTGCGGTTGTTGACGATGGTCGCGACGACGCCGGCGGCGTTCTTCAGGGTGACCACGGCGGCGTCGAAGTCGCCGGCTTCCCTGATCTCCTCGTTGAAGTTCTGGCCGAAGGCGTGCACCTCGACGATGTCGCCCAGGAAGAAGCGGGCCATGTCGAAGTCGTGGATGGTCATGTCGCGGAAGATGCCGCCGGAAACCTTCACGTACTCGGCCGGGGGAGCGGAGGGGTCGCGCGAGATGATGAGCAGGTTCTCCAGATCGCCGATCTTTTGCCCTCTTCGAGCTGGGCGTGAACCGCGGCGAAGGAAGGGTCGAAGCGGCGGTTGAAGCCGAACATGACGGGCACAGAAACGGCGTTCAGTTCGTCGCGAGCGGCCTCGACGTCCCTCATGTCCAGAGCGATCGGCTTCTCGCACAGCACGGCCTTGCCGGCCTTGGCTGCTGCGAGCAGGTGGGGGATGTGCAGCGGCGTGGGCGAGCCGATGACGACGGCGTCGACGCCCTCGTCGGTGAAGACGGAGTCCACGTCGGTCGTGTGGCGGGCGCCGTAGACCTCGGCCAGCTTCTGCGCGGCATCACCGAAAGGATCGGCAACGAGGGCGAGGGTGGCGCCGGGGTGCGGCGATGGTCTTGGCGTGGACGTGGCCGATGCGGCCGGCGCCGATAACGGCAATGTTGAGCATCTTTGCTTCTTTCTAGGTGAGGGGGTGCTGGAGAGCAGAAAAACCGTGACTGGCGGTGGCCCCACCCGCGAGGTGGGGCCAGCCAGTGGATCACGGAGCGGGCATAATGACGTCGCGCACCAGGGCGTCGAGGTCAGCGTCTGCCTGCAGGAAGCCGCGCAGGGTCTGCACGGTGGCGCCGAAGGTGTCGAACTCCTCCGGGGTCATGCCGTCGGGCTCGTAGGCGCGGACGAACTCGGGGATCGAGAGCAGCGTCTTCATGATGTCCTCGCGCACCGGGATGTCCATGCGCTCTTCCATCTTGTAGTCCGAGTCGTTGATGAGCTTGGCCCACTGGAACGGCGGGGAGACGACGACGTCGCCGCCGACGAACTCGGACCAGTGCATGACGTTACGGAATGCGGCGGAGAGCATGCGGGCGCGCAGGCCGCGCTTCTGGAACTCCTGATAGGCGCGCTTGAAGGCGGCCACGCCGCACCACTCGAGGTGGCCCGGATCCAAGAACATCTTGTCGCGGGCGGCGACCTCCTTGATCCAGTCGTCGAGGCGGCCCACCATGAGGGTGACGACCGGGCCCATCTGGGAGGTGTCCTTGCCCTCGGCCTCGCGGCGCTTGAGGCCGCGCTCGATGGCCTCGCCCGTGGTGACGGCCTGTGCGACGGAGAAGGAGACCGTCACGTTGACGGAGACGCCGCGGTAGGTGGCCTCTTCGATGGCCTCGACACCCACCGAGGTGGCGGGGATCTTCACGATGATGTTCTTAGCGAGGTTGTGGAATTCCTCGGCCTGGTCGGCCAGGGCCTTGGCGGAGCGAGCCAGGCGCGGGTCCGTCTGCATCGAGAGACGACCGTTGCGGCCGTTCTCGGCCTCGAAAATGGGCTCGAGGAGCTTGGCGGCCTCGAGGGACAGCTCGCGCACGACCTGCCAGCCGATCTCAGACTCGGTGGCGTTGGGCATTTCCTTGGCGAGCTCCGCAATGCGGGGCAGCCACACGTCGCGACGCTGGTTGATGCAGGTGTAGGCGATGGTCGGGTTGCAGGTAGCACCAACGCCGCCGAAGGAGATGGACTGCGCCAGCTCGCTGGGATCCGACGAATCGTTCCACAGGGCGGTGGGGGTGTTACGCGCGGCGTCCAGAAGGGGCCGGGGTGTACTCGATGGACATGGCGGGAAGCACTCCTTTGTGATTGCTTTCGACTTTCTCCGTCGGGGATAAGTCTACGGCGAGCGCCTACGCCTGTCAACAGTTTGTTAGGACAAAGTGTCAATATCTTGTCACTGAGCGAACAGGCTAGTCTCGAAGGAGTATCGCGATGCGCGGTAGATATGGTTGCCGTACTCGACAATGCGTCCCGAGGGGTCGTATGTCGTGCGCTGCGTCGTCAGCAGGGCAGCGCCGCGGTGCTCGGACAGGAGCTTGGCTTCCTTTGTTGTCGCGCTGCGGGCGCCGATCACCTGGCGGGCCGAGGCTAGGGTGACCCCGCGCTCGCGCATCAGGTCGTAGAGGGAGGCGGACTCGAGCTCCTGCATGGTCGGTGCGATGTCCGTCGGGATGAAGTTGGTAAGCACGGCGATTGGCTCGTCGTTGGCAAAAGCGCGTACGCTCAATGTGGACGATGAGTGTTCCCTCGGTGATCTTGAGGACGTCGGCTTCCTGAGCGTTGGCCGGGCGTGCCTCGTAGCGCTGGATCGTCGTGTGGACCTTGTGGCCGGCGTTGACGAGGTCGCGCATGAGGGAGGTGAGCTCCATGGGGCGGTGAACGTGGCGCGGGGACACGATCGTACCGACGCCGCGGCGGCGCGTCAGGAGGCCGCGGTCAACGAGGCGCTGGAGCGCCTGTCGTGCCGTGGGGCGGGAGACATGCAGTCGCGCAGCCATCGACAGTTCGTCCTCCAGGCGCGTGTCCGCAGGCAGGGCGCCGGAGTTGATGAGCTGTGCGATGGGTTCTGAAATCTGGAAGTACAGCGGCACGGGGGAGGAGCGATCCAGCGTGATGTCTGGAACGTAGGGGGTGTTCTCCGAGGTGGGCGATGCTTTGGACATGTCAAACCTTCGTGTGTGGCGCGACAGTGGTGCTAAATATTTAGGGTTACATAGTATCAGCGTTGATGTAAAGGGTGAGAGTGACGCGCTGTTGCATATTGTATAGACAAAGTTTGACGATTGCCTGTTGATAGTGCATCCTTGGAACGAAAGGTTTACGGGCCACCCCAATGGAGAGGAAGGAGACGCCATGTCTCTCGAGCGCCGCTATGTCGACATTCTAACAATGGGTCGTTCCGGCATTGACATTTTTCCTCTCCAAGTTGGCGCCCACCTCGAAGATGTCGAAACCTTCGGAAAGTTCCTCGGCGGCAGCCCGACGAACGTCGCCGTCGCAGCTGCCCGCCTCGGGCATCGTGCCGGCGTCATCACCGGTGTGGGGGACGACCCCTTCGGCCGTTTCGTGACCCGGGAGCTGGAGCGCCTCGGCGTCTCCTCCGATCACGTCGTCACCGTGCGCGACTTCCACACCCCCGTGACCTTTGCCGAGCTTTTCCCGCCAGACTCCTTCCCGCTCTACTTTTACCGCGAACCCAGCGCCCCGGACCTGGAGCTGGGGGAGGATCAGGTGGATTGGGACGCCGTCGAACGCGCCGGGAATCTTCTGGTTCACCGTGACCGGCCTGTCGCGCGACTCCTCCTTCGGCCTGCACCTACGCGCCCTCGATCATCGCGACCGCTCCAATGGCGTGACGATCCTCGACCTCGACTACCGATCCAACCTGTGGAGCGGCATGGCCCAGGCGCGATCGCGCGTCGCAGCCGTCCTGTCCCGCGTGGACGTCGCCGTTGGTAACCGCCAGGAATGCGAGATGGCCGTCGGCGTCTCCGATCCCGAAGGCGCGGCTGACGCGCTCCTCGAACGGGGCGTCGAGCTCGCGATCGTCAAGCAAGGGCCCAAGGGAACCCTCGCCAAGACCGCCGACGAGCGCGTGTGGGTCGATGCCTGGGACGTGGATGTCGTCAACGGGCTCGGTGCGGGCGACGCCTTCGGAGGTGCACTCATTCACGGCCTCGTCGAAGGGTGGGACCTCGAGCGCACGATCCGTTACGCCTCGGCTGCCGGAGCCTACGTGTGCTTGCACATCGAATGCTCGACCGCCATGCCCACCCTCGAGCAGTTGAGCGCCTTCGTCGAAACGGGGGTCCTCCCGTAACCCACCCGACTTGCCCCAGCCTCGTCCCCCTTTTTCATCCAGCGGCACCGATGCCCAACTTTCAGGAGACTACGATGACTCTTCCCGATATCTACGTTCCCGCCGGTTCCTCCGGCCATGGCAATTTCACCGTCGATATTGACCCCAAGCGCGCCGGTTGGGCCTTCTCGGGCCTGCGTGTCCTGGTCCTCGAGGCCGGCGCCTCCCAGGTCGTCGAGACCGGCGAGGCCGAGCTCCTCGTGCTGCCCCTCGCCGGCGGCGCGACCGTCGAGGTCGACGGGCAGACCTTGAGCTCGAGGGCCGTCGCGGTGTCTTCTCCGGCGTCACCGACTACCTGTACGTGGGGCGCGGCAAGAGCCTGACCATTGCCTCGGCTAACGGTGGCCGCTTCGCCTTCCCCTCCGCGATTGCCACCCGCGACATCCCCGTCGCCTACTACCCCAAGAGCCAGGTCCGCGTCGACCTGCGCGGCGCCGGCGACTGCTCGCGCCAGGTCAACAACTACTCCCTGGCCGTCGAGGGCGTCACCACCTCCCACCTGCTGGCCTGTGAGGTCATCACCCCCGGCGGTAACTGGTCCTCCTACCCGGCCCACAAGCACGAGCAGGACTCTGAGGACGAGCGTGAGCTCGAAGAGATCTACTACTTCGAGATCGAGGATGGCCCCGAGGGCTCCAAGGGATTCGGCCTGCACCGCACCTACGGTAGCCCCGGCCGCCCGATCGACCTGTGCTGCGAGGTTCACGACGGTGACGTTGCGCTCGTGCCCCACGGCTACCACGGCCCCTGCGTCGCAGCCCCCGGCTACGACATGTACTACCTGAACGTCATGGCTGGCCCGAACGAGGACCTCGTGTGGCTTGCCCCCGACGATCCGGCTCACCACTGGATCCGAGCGACCTGGGAAAACCAGGAAGTGGACCCCCGTCTGCCCATGAACAAGTAAGAAAGCCCTGAGAGGACCACCCATGAGCAAAGAAGCCTACAAGGGAACCGTGCGCCTGACGGTCGCACAGGCGATCATTCGCTTCCTGTCCAACCAGTACACCGAGCGTGACGGTGTTGAACATCGCCTCATCGCGGGCGCCTTCGGCATCTTCGGCCACGGTAACGTTGCCGGCATCGGTCAGGCCCTGCTGCAGAACGAGATCGCGCCCGCCGAGGGCGAGAACCCGATGCCCTACATCATGCCCCGCAACGAGCAGGGTGCCGTTCACGCGGCCGCGGCATTCGCCAAGACGACGAACCGCCTGCAGACCTGGATGACGACCGCGTCGATCGGGCCCCGGTTCGCTGAACATGGTGACCGGGCGCTGCGACGGCGACGACCAACCGCCTGCCCCGTCCTCATCTTCCCTCCGACCAGTTCGCGACCCGCATCCCGGACCCGGTCCTCCAGCAGCTCGAGGATCCGACCTCGCTCGACGTGACCGTCAACGACGCGTTCCGTCCCGTCTCTCGCTTTTTCGACCGCATCAACCGTCCCGAGCAGCTGATCCCCTCGCTGCTCAACGGTATGCGCGTCCTCACTGACCCGGCTGAAACTCGTGCCGTGACGATCGCCCTGCCCCAGGACGTCCAGGCCGAGGCCTACGACTGGCCGGTCGAGTTCTTCGCCAAGCGCGTGTGGCACGTGCGCCGTCCCCCGGCCGAGCGCGCCGCCATCGAGCGTGCGGTGGCCAAGATCCGCGCCGCCAAGCGCCCCCTCATCATCGCCGGTGGTGGCACCATCTACTCCGAGGCCTCGGAGGAGCTGCGCGCGTTCGCGGCCGCGACCGGCATCCCGGTGGCGGACACGCAAGCCGGTAAGGGTGCCATCAACTGCGATCACCCCTGCTCCGTGGGCGGTGTCGGTTCCACCGGCGGCGACTCGGGCAACCACCTCGCCGACAAGGCCGACCTGATCATCGGTGTGGGCACGCGCTACTCCGACTTCACGACGGCCTCGAAGACGCAGTTCAAGAACCCCGACGTCTCCTTCGTCAACATCAACATCACGCCCTTCGACGCCGCCAAGCAGAGCGCCGAGATGGTCGTGGCCGATGCTCGCGAGGCCCTCGTCGCGCTGGCCGAGGAGCTGGCCGACTACCGCGTCGACGAGTCCTACACCGCCGAGATCGCCGCCGAGCGCGAGGCCTGGGCCGCCAAGGTGGAGCAGTGCTACCACGTGGGCAACGCCCCGCTGCCCGCGCAGACCGAGGTCTTCGGTGCACTCAACGAGCTCATGGGTGACGAGGACGTGGTCATCAACGCCGCCGGCTCGATGCCCGGCGACCTGCAGGCCCTGTGGCAGGCGAAGACCCCGGTCCAGTACCACGTCGAGTACGCCTTCTCCTGCATGGGCTACGAGGTTCCGGCCGCCATGGGCGTCAAGCTGGCTCGCCCCGAGTCCGAGGTCGTCTCGATCGTCGGCGACGGCACCTACCAGATGCTCCCGATGGAGCTGGCCACGGTCGCCCAGGAGGGAATTAAGGTCATCTACGTCCTGCTGCAGAACTACGGCTTCGCGTCGATCGGTGCCCTGTCCGAATCCCGTGGCTCGCAGCGCTTCGGCACGAAGTACCGCCAGCGCGGGCAGGGCTCGCACCTGGAGGATACGGACACGATCGCTGGCGTGGACATCGCGGCGAACGCTCGCTCGTGGGGCATCGACGTGCTCGAGGTCCACACGATCGAGGAGTTCAAGGAGGCATACAAGGCGGCCGCCGCCTCGGATCGTGCGACCATGATCCACATCGAGACCGACCTGATGGGCCCCAACCCGCCCGGATCCTCCTGGTGGGACGTGGCGATCTCGGAGGTATCCGTGCTCGAGTCGACCCAGCGTGCGTACGAGGACTACCAGAAGGATCGCAAGCCGCAGCGCCACTACCTGTGATGCGCTGAGTGCGTGAGGGGCGGCCCCGGATTAGTCCGCGGCCGCCCCTGTCGCTTATGCCCTTGGTGCGTCAGTAGGCCCGGCGTGAAATGTTTTGTGAAACGGCGCGTTGGCTGGTGTGGGGAGTTGGCGATGGGGGCGTGTCCTATAGACGGGACAATCTGGGCCCTGTTGGCGCTGATGTTTCGGACGTCGCGACATTAGTCTTAGGGACGTGCTATTGTTTGTCCTAACAAAGTTGTTCCGCCATTCGTGGATGAATGGGAAGAAAGGTAAATCCAATGACAATCAACCTGTGGGTCAACGGCGAAGAGTACGTCGCTCACTCCGAGAAGACCATCGGCGTCGAAAACCCTGCCACCGGCAAGGTCGTCGATCAGCTCGCCCTGGCCGACAAGCATTGCCTCGACCATGTCGTCGAGATCGCCCGCGAAGCGCAGAAGGAATGGGGTCGCACCGCCCTGGCCAAGCGCGTGGACATCATGTTCAAGTTCCGTCAGCTCGTCATCGAGCATCAGGATGAGATCGCCGACGCCATCGTACGCGAGGGCGGCAAGACCCACGGCGACGCCCTCGGCGAGATCGCCCGTGGCCGTGAGACCATCGACTTTGCGTGTGGCATCAACGCCGCCCTCAAGGGTGAGTTTCACCGACCAGGCCTCGACCGGCGTGGACGTGCACACCCTGCGTCAGCCCGTCGGCGTCGTCGCCGGCATCTGCCCCTTCAACTTCCCGGCCATGGTCCCCATGTGGATGCACCCGGTCGCCCTGGCCACCGGCAACGCCTTCATTCTCAAGGTCGCCTCGGTCGTCCCCAGCGCCTCGCTGATCATCGCCCGCCTCTACAAGGAGGCCGGCCTGCCCGACGGCCTGTTCAACGTCATCGCCGGTGACCGCCACCTGGTCACCGACATCCTCACCCACCCCGGCATCGACGCGATCTCCTTCGTTGGTTCCACCCCGGTCGCCCACATTGTGCAGGACACGGGCGTGGCCCATGGCAAGCGCGTCCAGGCCCTGGGTGGTGCGAACAACCACGCGATCGTCATGCCCGATGCGGACATCGAGTTCGCCGCGCAGCACATCAGCGCCGGCGCATTCGGCGCGGCCGGCCAGCGCTGCATGGCCCTGCCCGTGATCGTCACCGTTGGTGGCGTCGAGGAGAAGCTCGTGCCCGCGATCAAGGCTCGCGCTGAGAAGATCGTCGTCGGCCCCGGCACCGACCCGGCCTCCGAGATGGGCCCGGTCATCACCCGCTCCTCCCAGGAGCGCATCATCAAGTGGATCGACGAGGCCGAGGCGAAGGGTGCGAACATCGTCCTCGATGGCCGCGGCTACCGCCCCGAGGGTGAGGAATACGCGGACGGCTTCTGGCTGGCCCCCACCATCATCGACAATGTGGATCGCGACTTGAGCGTCTACTGCGAAGAGGTCTTTCGGCCCGGTCCTGGTCGTCGTGCACGCCGACACCTACGAAGAAGCCATCGAGATCGTCAACTCCTCCGAGTTCGGCAACGGCTCCGCGATCTTCACCTCCGACGGTGATACCGCCCGCCACTTCGTCGTCGATGTCGAGGCTGGCATGGTTGGCGTCAACGTGCCGATCCCGGTTCCGGTCGCCTACTACTCGTTCGGTGGTTGGAAGGAGTCGCTGCTGGGCGACACCCATATCCATGGCCCCGAGGGCGTGCGCTTCTACACGAAGGCCAAGGTTGTCACGACCCGCTGGCCCAAGCGTGGCGAGAAGGTTGGCTACGTCGGCATGAACTTCCCGACGAACGGCTGAGTCTGGCAACTCTCTGAGTGGAGGGGTGGGCACACTGTGCCCACCCCTCCACTCTATACAGTCATAGGTGTGGGCTTGAGTGCCCCGACGACGAGGTGCTCGCTGGGCCTCGGCCTTGATATCCTCAAGGGGTGCGACCGTCATCCGCCTGACATCTGCCGGGAAGCGGTGCGTACACGGGTGCGGCATTATGCTATGGCTGCTGTCTCGTTCATCCGGATTGCTCCGACGAGGAAGTGCAGAGGAGAACCATATGGCACACACTCCAACGATTGACGACTACACGCCCGACAGGGTGCGCGAGCTCGTCGAGAAGACCCCCGCTTCCGGTGCGAAGCGCTCCCTGGGCGCAATTGCTGTCATCGCGACGCTTGGCTCTCTCCTCTTCGGCTATGACACCGGCGTTGTCGCTGGCGCCCTGCCCTACATGTACATGCCCGGAGGCGCCGGCGGTCTGAACATGACCACCTTCGAAGAAGGCTGGGTCGGCGGCCTGCTGTGCATCGGTGCTGCCGCCGGTGCGTTCTTCGGCGGACGCCTCTCCGACCGCTTTGGTCGCCGCCATAACATCACGTTGCTCGCCATCATCTTCCTGTTTGGCGCCATCGGCTGCGCGATTGCCCCGAACATCTGGGTCCTCTACCTGGCGCGTATCATCCTTGGGTTTGCGGTTGGTGGCGCTTCCGCGACGGTTCCCGTCTTCCTCAGCGAAACTGCTCCCAAGCGGCTGCGCGGTTTCCTTGTCGCGACGGATCAGATGATGATCGTCTTTGGCCAGTTCCTGGCCTTCTCTCTATGAACGCTGTCATCGCTCACATGCAGGGTGGTCCCACTGTCACCTTGACCGGTGATGCCGTGGATGCATCCGGGCACGTGCTCGGCCACGCTGGCACGTCCGTCGCGTGGGAGACCGTCCAGGCCGCCGTCAATATTGCGGATGTCGCCGGCACGGGCAATGGTCTGACCTGGCGCTACATGCTCGTCCTGTGCTCGCTGCCCGCCATCGCCCTGTGGATCGGTATCCGCACTGTGCCCGAGTCCTCGCGCTGGTACGCCGCCAATCTGCGCATTGTCGAGGCCATCGGCTCCCTCAAGCGTGTGCGCGACGAAAAGAAGGATGACGTCGCTGGCGAGATCAACGAGATGCTCGATGTCCAGCGTGCAGAGTCTGCTCAGGAAAAGTGGTCGCTGTCCCAGATCCTCAAGGTCAAGTGGGCACGCAAGCTCCTCTACATCGGTATCGTCCTGGGTATCGCCGACCAGCTGACGGGCATCAACACGGCCATGTACTACACGCCGAAGATCCTCAACGCCGCCGGTGTTCCCATGGAAGATGCGATCACCCTGAACGTCGTCTCGGGTGGTATCTCCGCGATCGGTTCTGCCGTCGGCCTGTGGCTCGTCGCCCGCTTCGCTCGCCGTCACGTGGGTATGTATCAGGAGCTCGGCATCACGATTTCTCTGGCTGCGCTGTCTGCCGTGTTTGCAGCCTTCATCAGCCCCTACCTGGATGGCGAGGGAAATATCTCCGGCGCCCCGACCTTCGCACCCTGGCTGGTTCTTGGCATCGTCTGCATCTTCGTGTTCATCAAGCAGTCCGGAACGGTGTCCTGGGTTCTCGTGTCCGAGATCTACCCGGCCGCCGTCCGTGGCACTGCCCTCGGTATTGCGGTGGGTACTCTGTGGCTTTGCCAACGCGCTCGTAGCCGTTGTTTTCCCACCGCTCATGGCGACCGTCGGTGGCGCTGGTACGTACGCGATCTTCGCAGCCATTAACTTCCTCTCGTTCCTCTTCTACTGGAAGGTCGTCCCCGAGACGAAGTTCCACTCGCTGGAGGAACTGGAACTGAAGTTTCAGAAGGACTACTCCTGAGAACGAATAATTCACGTCCGTGTGCCCGGTGGGGAGGCTGCTCCACCGGGCACACCTGTATGTTGAACGGAAAGGAGAGTCGATGACGATACCGCAACAGGGCAGCACGCCGCGCGACTCGCCCGCCGGTTGGTTGTGGCGGGGCGTGCATGAGTGCCGTTGCTCTCCTCGCAACAGTGGTTCAGCGCATCCGGATAACTCATTAGCCTATCCGGATCGAGATAACCTATCCGCGTAGCGATGACCTATCCGCATATTCTTGTCACGGGCGTCGTTGTCTCAGGGGCACGAGCCGTGAAGACAAGGCACTACCCGGGCATGGCCAGGCTTAGTGAGAGTGGGTGGCGCTGCCGGTCCCTGTAAGCGAGGCGGCCCGGTTGTCTGAAACCCCTGTCGCCTTTGCTCGCGTGTGCCTGTGTGGGGTTGAAACCGCCATCGCCTTTGCGGGTGAGAAATCGGTGTTTTTGGTGCATTTTCCGGGTGCAGCGGTGATGCCGGTTTCACCGGTCCTTTGTTGGGGGCGAGCAGTGGTGTTGTTGGTTTCAACGTCGCCACGTTGTCGCGCCTCGGTTAAGTCCTGGGGTTGTGCGCAAGTTGTTGACGGTTTGTTTGTGCGGTTGTTGTCCAGGCCGCTTGGTGTAGTTCGTATTTGATGGGGATTTGCCGCCGAGGCTGGTGTGGCTGCGGTGCCGGTGGGCGGCGGCAGGGCTAGGTAGTACAGAGCCGCCCGACTGGAGGGTGGCGTGAGGCCTGCGGGGGTGAAGGTGGCTGCGGTGCCGGTGGGCGGTGACAGGGCCAGGCGGTAGTAGCCGCCCGACTGGAGGGTGGCGCGAGGCCTGCTGGGCCTGGCCGGGCTTCGAGCCGACGCGCCGAGCGAAGCTCGCGGCGCGGGCGGCGAGCGGGCGGGCAGGCCTCGCGCCGCACGGAGGTCTGGCGGCGGGAGGCCGGACGGAGGTCTGGCGGCGGGAGGCCGCACGGAGGTCTGGCGGCGGGAGGCCGCACGGAGGTCTGGCGGCGGGAGGCCGCACGGAGGTCTGGCGGCGGGAGGCCGCACGGAGGTCTGGCGGCGGGAGGATGCGGGAAGTTAGCGCGCCACGGCCTCGTCGATGACGGAGGCGACCTCGCGGGCCACGGACTGCCACGTGAAATGCTCGCGGACGCACGCGCCCACAGCAGCCGCGCAGGATGCGCGACGCACGGGGTCGGTGACGGCCTCGCGCAGGGCGGGGGACGAGCGCATCCGTGAGCTCGGCGGACGTGCGTCCGTCTACGATCCACCCGAGGGCGGGAGAGGTGATGACCTCTTCGGTGCCGCCGCGAGGTGTCGCCACGATCGCGCAATCGCCCAGGGCCGCCTCGAGGATCGAGGTGGGCAGGCCCTCGGGGTACATGGACGGGTAGACGAACACGTCGGAGCGGCGGTACAGGCTCATGACGGCGGGGAAGTCGAGCTTGCCCAGGAAGGACACGGCGGGGTCGCCTCCGTAGCGCTCGTGTAGCTCGTTCTCGATGGGACCAGAGCCGGCGACGGCGAGGCGCAGAGGTACGTCGGGAAGTTCGGCGCGCAGGCGCGCAAACGCGTCCAGGAGCGCGACGATGCCCTTCTCAGCAATGAGGCGGCCGGCGTAGGAGATGACGATCTCGGAGTCGGCACCGCCGCGCGGCCACTCGCGCTCGTAGCGGTCGTCAGCGACGGCCGTATCCTCTGGGGTGACCGCGTTGTACCACACGCCCGAGGCCTCGATCCCGAAGTGGCGCAGCCACTTGTTGCAGTTCCGCGACACCCCGTAGTAGGAGGTCACGTGCTTCTTGACGAAGTGGGTGAGGCCGTGCTCGTAAATGCCTCCGAAGAAGTCCAGCACTGGGTTGCCGACGCTCATGTGCGCGGTGCCGTGCTCGATGAGCGCGACGGGGCGGCCCAGGCGATGTGCGAGGCGTGCGCCGAGCAGGCTGGTGAGGTGGAAGCGCGTGTTGACGATGTAGAAGTCGGCGTTCTCGGCCTCCACCGCGGCCATCGTCTCTTTGAAGCGCTCGTCGCGCTTGAAGAAGGGGTAGCGCTGTTTGAAGAGGCCCTTGGTGGGCAGTCGGTAGATGCGCAGGCCGTCTTTGTTCTCGAAACGAGGCAGGGACTCGTCGTGCAGGGACGTGACGATGAACAGGTCGTAGCCCAGGGCGCGCAGCTGCTCGCTGAGGCGATCCTGGTAGCGTTCGATTCCGCCCAGGTAGGGCAGGAAGAACTCCATGAAGATGCCGACCTTGATGGGGGAGTGGGGGCGATCAGTCATTGATGGGCTCCGTTTTGTTGGTCGTGCGAGGGACGGGGATGAGCATGAAGACGACGAAGAGGATTGCGAGCAGCCCCATGGTGGCGGCATAAGCGAGCGAGGCACCCATCATGGCGTGGGACTTCGTGAGCATCGGCGCGATCAGGTAGGCCGTCGCGCCGGCCGCCGCGTAGGCGACGAGGACCGCGCGCAGTCGGCGCATCGTCGCGAGCGCGTAGTAGAGGATGACGCCGGCGGCGTTGAGTGCGCCCGCAAGGACGAGCACCATGAGCTCGCCGACGTAGCCCGACACGTCCGTGCCGAACACGAGGGTGAGGAGCGGAGCGCCGATCACGTAGGTGACAGCGGCGACGACGACGAATGCCGCGGCGGTCGTCAGCAGGCCCTTGCGCACGATCGACAGGAACTCCTGACGCTTGCCCTCCGCCCACCGCAGCGCCATGCGGGTAAGCAGCGGACGGAACACGAACAGCGACAGCATGTTGATCGCGACCGCCGGCATGTAGATGATCGCGAAGACGCCCAGCTCCTCGTCGCCGAGGCTCGCGTGGATCGCGAAGCGCGGCGCGTTCGCCAGGTACTGGTTGAGGAACGCGGCGATGAACAGGGGCAGACACTCCCACAGGATCCCGGTGATGCCTCGGAGATTGCGGGAGGGCAGCAGTGAGAACACGCCGCGCGCGGGCAGCCCGTAGGCCACCACGAGCACCACGCAGGTGACCACGAAGGTAATGATCGTGGACACGAGGAGGTCCTGGGTGAACCAGTAGAGTCCCGACCACAGGAACGTTGTCGTGAAAATGCGCGCGAAGCAGGCCTTGCCCGCGATGTCGAGGCGACCCGAGCGCTGGAACTCCGAGTAATACACGTCCTCGAAGGCGTCGAAAATACGCAGGAGAGCCATCGCTGCGATGACCGTGAACGCGGGGTAGGGGTCCTTCGTCGACGCGGTCCACGAGTGGTAGGCGATGAGGCCGACCATGACCAGGCAGGTCAACAGGCGCGTCGACAGGTAGGTGCCGAAGTCGAAGCGGCGACGCACGTCCGTCACGTGGAAGGTGCGCACCTCGTACAGGCCTACCGTCTGGTACTGCTGGCCGATCGCCAGTGCCAGTGTGAACAGTCCGTACTGGGCGCGTGCGAAGGAATCTGTGGCACCCGAGCGCATGATCGCTACGCCCATGATGACGACGGCGAGGCTCGACATGAGGGAGGCCGCCGTGTTCCACAGGTAGTCGCGTCCCAGCTGGCCGCGTGACTCGAGGGCCTCCTCCGTGGCCTCGACCTGAGAATCGCCGGAGTCGGGCGGCATGGACGAGGCCGTGGTGTCCTTCTCGCTCACGCGCCGGCCTCCTCGGGGGCTTCGGGCCCCGGATCGTTGGGCCCAAAAACGATGTGGAAGGGCTCGTGGGTGACCCGATCCTGAGGATCCGGAATGCGCATGTAATCCCCGTAGCCGCGCGTGAGCACGACGTCGTAAGCGGCGGGGATGCGCACCGTGATGTCCTCGAAGGGAACGGAGGCGGGCCGGGAAGAGCTCGGCCTCGGAGGCACTCCAGCGGCGAGGATCGCGCGTCGAAAAATCACCGAACAGGATTGAGCCGTCGGCCGCCTTCTGCGGATTCTCACGACCCTTCAGGGCGGCGCGCAGCCAGCGACGGTACAGCGAGGCCTCGTTGACGCGCAGCGCCCGCATGCCCCAGTGGGCGCAGGCCATCGCCGCGGAGGCCAGCTGGCGCGCGGGCGTGGGCAGACCCGTCGGCGGGTTGGGGATCGAGCGCAGGAACATGAGGCGCGCCCAGAGCCACGTGCCGCGCGACTGGGCGCGGAAGCGAGCAGCGTCGTCTGCGATCTCATCCAGGACGAACAGGTCCACGCCGATCGGCATGCGGAACGAGCGGTCCTTCGCGACCTTGGAGACGAACTCCGAGCCCTTCAGGCCCAGGACGCCGAAGCTGATCGGGTAGTCGGAGTGAGTGGCGGGGGAAGCGATGAAGAACTCGTCCCTGAGGAGGGCCGGAGCCTCGGCGATGAAACGTTCGTAATCCGCCCGGGGCATGCACACATCCCCGTCGTCGTCCCAGGGGATGAAGCCCTGGTGGCGCACAGCCCTCGATCGCAGTGCCGCCGTAGGCGACGTAACGAATATCCAGGAGTGTGCAGACGCGATCGATTTCTGCCAGGCATCGCTTGGTCACGCGCTGAATGGCTGCCAAGGTTGCGGGGTCTGCTGCGCTCATCAGTTCTCCGATCGTTTCAGGGCCGTGAGGCTTACAGGCTGTCGGCGTAGGGGCCAAAGTCGATGACCGCGGCCTCGTGGTTGTAACGCTGCTCCGGGGGAGGCAGCTGCATGTAGTCGCCGTATCCGCGGCGCAGCAGGGCGTCATACTCGTTCTGGATCATCACCGTGATGTCCTCGAAAGGAACGTCGCGGGTGGGGAAGAACTCCTCCTCGCGCACGATCCAGTTCTGCGGGTCGCGCATCGTGAAGTCCGCGTACACGCCCGTGCCCGCGCCCTCGTAGCGGCGAACCGCGCGCTCCCACCTGGCTTGCAGGCTCGCCGGCGTCGCGCGCACCGCCTTCAGGCCCAGGTGCGCGAGGGTCGTCGCCGAGAAAAATCAAGGCCTTCTTCCAGGCGGGAGTGTGGATCAGGTGCGGACGAGGCGTGCCCTGCAGGAACAGTAGGCGACCCCACAGCCACGACTGGCGCGACATCTCCTGGAAGGCCTTGTCGTCGTCCGGAATCTCATCCAGGGGCAGGATGTCCAGGAAGAAGGGCATCCGGTACTTCGAGTCCTTGTCCGCCTCGGGGATCAACAGGGTCCCCGGCATGACCATCTTCGTGAACATGAAGGGGAAATCGTCGCGCGTGCGCGTGTTATCCAGGCGGAAACGCTCATCCATCAGGGCGGGAGCCTCGGCCAGGAAGCGCTCGTAGTCGGCGCGCGTCATCATCACGTCGATGTCGTCATCCCACGGAATAAAGCCGCCGTGGCGGATCGCGCCGATCGCGGTGCCGCCGTAGATCGCGTAGGACACTCCGATGTGTCGGCACACCCGGTCCAGCTCGGCCAGGATCAGCGTCAGGAGCTTCTGGACCTTACGCAGGTCGGTCTCGGGTGTCGTCATCAGTCCTCCGAATATGACAAAGCGGGTGGGCGAATGTCCGCCCACCCGCCATTGTCTCACGGCTACTGTCCGCTGACCTTCTCCGCGCGCCTGGGAAGCAGGTCACCCCACGAGGGGGTCGCCGCCAGGACCGTGCCCACGAGGATCACGACGCAGCACACCACCTGGGTGGCCGTAGGCACCGTGCCCTGCAGGACGAGAGCGAAGATGATCGCCCATGCCGAGTACGAGATATTCAGAGCCATGCCGCGCGACGCGCCGATCGCCGACAACGCCTTGTAGTAGAAGAGGTACGAGGCTGTCCCGCCAGGCCCGCCAGCGCCACGACGCCCGCCGACAGGTGAGCCAGCGAATGCAGTGTGAAGCCGAAGACTCCGGCGATGGGGGCCACGATGAACAGGTACACGACCGCCGAGGTCGTCTCGCGGATCTGGAGGGCCACCCGTTATCCACGGCCTCGTCGCGCATGCCCCACGTGAGGATCACGGCCTCGACCCCCAACCGATCACGCAGGCCAGCGCGCCGACGACGCCGAGGATCGCATTGCCGCCCTCGATCGGCTCCGATGTCGCCGACCAACCCGTCGCGATGATGGCCGCGAGGGCGACCAGCAGGGCCGCGATCTGGCGGGGAGCCATGCGCTCCTTCAAGAGGATGAAAGCCAGCAGGGTGCCGAGAGCCGGGTAGAACGTCGAGATGATCGCGGTCAGGCCGGGGCCGATGTTGTCGATAGCGATCAGGTAACCGCTCATGCCGATCGGGCCGCCCAGCAGAGCCGCCGCAATCACCGACTTGCCCGGGCGCGTGCGCAGCGCCGCCCAGGTGTCCTTCAGACGACCACGAACAGCCATGTACACGAGCAGAATCACGGCGCACGCGACGTCGTGCAGGACCGCGCCGGCGAGCGCCGACTGGCCGAAGTCGGCAAATGGGATCATGGCCAGTGCGATCGCCAGCACGACCGTGTCGAGGCCCCACAGGACGCCCGAGAAGATGCCGTAACGCTTGCCTCCGTGCTGAGTTTTCATGCCAGTTCACCTTCCGTGGAGATCTGAGTGCTCGAGGCGGCCTCGTAGGCTGCGAGCAGGGAATCGAGTGTGCGTGTCGCGTGCGAGTAGTAGATGTAGAGCCATTCGCCGACGTCGTCGCCTTCAGCCTCCTTGACCAGCGCCCACAGGTACCAGCACCAGCCGGCGAACACCTCGTAGGCGAAGAAGTGGCGCGCCTCGCGCTCGGAGGGGGCGTGGCCCAGGTAGTACTCCAGGGCGGCGGCCGCGCGCTCGCGGGTCATCTCGGGCGTGCACACGGTCATCGTGCCGAAGTCGGCGGCCATGTCCGACATGCCCGCGTACTCCCAGTCGATGAGGCTAATCTTTCCGTCCTTATCCACCAGGAAGTTCGGCGGGAAGAAGTCGTTGTGCGAGGGGACTTTATCGAAGCCATCCGCGTCAGCGAAGGCCTTCAGGCGCAGGACCTTGTCGCGCAGCTCAAAGTATCCGGGCACGTCGATGGGGCCGAAGGCCTTGAGGAGGCCCTCGTAGCGCAAGCCTTCGGTGACAAAGTCGAAGGAGCGGTCCAGCACGCGACCGGAGGTGTGCAGAGCGCGGTCCATCTCCATGGCAGCCTTGAGCTCCTCGGGGCGGGTGACGTCCAGGTTGCGCACGTCGCGCACGAAGCGCGAGATCTTCCAGCCCGCTGCGGGGTCACCCGTGAGGAAGGTGTCGTCGATGCCGAGCTCTGCGGCCAGGCGCAGGCCGGCGAACTCCGCGCTGCGGTCCACGATCTTCTCCGTGCCGATGCCCGGGTGGCGATACACGTACTCCTCGTCGCCCACGGCGAAGTGGCACGACAGGTTCGTGATGCCCTGCTTGAGCGGGTAGAAGTCGCAGATCTCGGACTTCGCGCAGCCCAGCGTGTCGACGATGTGGTCGAAGACCTCCGAATCCACGTTCTCCATGAAGAGGGGGTCGAAGGTACGCAGCTCGTCGACCGAATCGAACTCGTGGATGATGCCGTCCGGGTAGCGGCGGATCACCATGTCGAACGACTTGATGTGATCCAGGTAGATGGACTCCCACAGCTTCGACACCGTCTCGGGCAGGTGGTAGACCTGTTCGAGGATCTCGCGGAACTTCGCGGAGAAAACGCGGTCGAAGTAGACGTGGCCGAGCATGACCCACGCGTCGGCGCCGCCAACGGTCGCGCCCGTGATGCGGTCGCCCGGACCCGTCTTGATGCACCACTCGTCGGTGGGGCCCTCGACGTAGTTGGCCGAGTAGTAGGCCTTGTAGACGTAGGGCTCGAAGGGGTTGGTCGTGAAGTAGTCGTCCGAGGAGCACACGTAGGTGTTGTCGAGGCGGTCCTTCACGAGCCACAGGGACCCGTTGTTGTTGCGCGTGGAGTACTCGCGGTTGACGATGATGTCGACGCCGTACTTGTCGGCCAGGTAGAAGAAGTATTCTTCTTGCAGCCGACGACCAGCGCGATGTTGGTGATGCCGGCTTCGTGGAGCTGGCGGATCTGACGCTCGACGAGGATCTCGCCGCGCACCTTGAGCGTGCCCTTGGGGCGCTCGTAGCTGATGGGGGCGAAGCGCGAGGACAGGCCCGCGGCCATGATGACGGCGCCCGTGACGCGGTAGGGCTCGAGGGCCTCGCGGCCCGCGTCGGTGATCGCGCGCTCGTCGATGTAGCCGGCGGCCTCGCACTCGCGGGTGGCGGTGCTGACGCGCCCCAGGCTCATGCCGGTGGCCTCCGACAGGGCCCGCTGCGTGAGGGGAGAGTCAGCCTTGGCCAGTGCGTTCAGGATGTTGAATTGGGGCTCGCTGAGCGTGCCGACGTTGGTCGTGGGCATGCGATCACCTTTCGTTCATGGAAGCCACTTGGGCGCTACATGTTCGAGCATAGCACTATTGGGCGGATTTGTGAACGGTTTGGGTGTGAAGTGTCTATCGACGAGGCTCGGGCGCCTTTTCGGGGGAGCGTTGCCACAGGAAAATGGCCAGGCCAATTGCAAGCGCGCCAGCGAGAGCGCCGAGGATCCACACGGCCATCGGTCCGATCGGAGCCGTTGGCCACCACCACTCGTTCCCCGCACTCAGGTTCCGCGTCGACAGGTCGATGGGGTAGCCGTGCTGCGTGCGCCCGAACGCGTAGCGCTCGATGACGAGGTAGAGAGCCCGGGCGTTGGTGAGGGCCCATACCGCCGCCACGAGCCCCGTGCCTACGCGCCCGGCGATGCTCGTGGGGAGGTGGAATGCCTCGCTGCCCACGCGCCGCCCCTCATCGTTCGCGCGTGCGGGGGAAGGGGCCAGGAGCATGAGCAGGAATACCGCGAAGAGTGGCAGCATGTAGCGCGGCTGGTAGGTGAGGACGTTGTTGAAGTGTCCGCGCAGGCCAATCACCACGGGAACGCCCGTGATCGCACCGGCCACCGTGATCGCCGACAGAGCCTTGCGCCAGGACAGCGAGCGCAGCGACCAGCACAGGACGGCGACGACTACGACGGAGGCGCCGTAGGACACGGTGCCCTGGTAGGGACACGTCGTTCCACCCCGGTCCCAGCAGGTGCCCGACGAAGCCGCGCAGGTAGTTGGGTAGCGAGGACACGTTGAGCCACGCGATGTGCTTGAGAGAGTATTCCGCCAGTTCGTTACCCGAACCCAGGTGCGAGGCAGCCACGTTCGTGCGCGCCATGACCCAGATACCCACGACGGAGGCGACGCATGCCAGGGTTGCCTCGGGAATGATGCGCCTGCTGAGCGGCACCGCGAAGGCCAGGGCGACAGTGACGACGAAGAGGAAGAAGGCGCTGTCGCCGCGAGACGTGCACGCCAAGACCGCGCCGGCCAGGGCACAGGTGATCAGGCCCACCCGGCGTCGCCCCACCGAACGGGTGGCGGCCAGTAGCCCAGCGGCAAACGCAAACGTGCCCGTCATCGCCCACGATGAGGGGTTCATGCCGGCAACGAAATAGAAGCCCATCGGCAGCCACGCGACCGTCACGGCGACGCTGATCGCGCGCTTCAGCCCCGAATCCGCCAGAGCGATGATCGCCCCGATCAGGCCGATCGCCAGCAGCGTGTTCACCGTGCGCAGCGCGAGGACCGCGTGGCTCGTCGAGCGCTGCACGAAGAGGTGGGCGAACTGGTAGTAGCCCCACGGGTAGTTTCCGTCGTCCCAGCGCAGGGTCGGCGCCAGCTCGTCGTCCGAGGCGTTGAGGGCGCACAGAGCGGAATTGTCATGGTCGAAGGCGTAGCAGGTGACGTACTCCTTGGCCAGCGACTGCGGCACCATGACGGCCTTCTCGCCGTCCTTGGTGGAAATCTGGCAGCCCGTCTCGTCCACCGGGGAGGGCACTACATCGAACCGACGTGGAAGTCCTCGTCCGGGGAAGAGCCGACCGGGGACGCCACGACCCACGCCAGCGACGCCGCAATGACCGCGGCGACGAGGACGAGTACAGCGACGAATGTTTGGCGCTGCGGGGCGGACGTGGGCATGCGGCGGCCTCCTTCGAGAGCGGTCGACTCAGGAACGGGCGGCGGCGCGGAACGCCTCGATGTGGACGGAAGCGGCGCGGGCCCACGTGAACTCGTCGGCGCGCGGAATCGCAGCAGCCCCCAGGGCCTCGCGGCGAGCCGGGTCGTCCAGCAGCTCAGTGAGGGCCGAGGCGATCGAGTCGGGGTCGATGTCGCAGTAGGCGACGGCGTCGCCGCCGACCTCCGGCAGAGAGGTCAGGCGAGTCGTCAGCGTCGCGGCACCGCAGCTCATGGCCTCCAGGACCGGCAGGCCGAAGCCCTCCGCGATCGAGGGATAGGCCAGAATGACGCAGCCCGAGAGGAAGCCGGGCAGGTCCTCGAGGGGCAGGTAACCGGGGCGCAGGACCGTCAGGTGTTCGGGCACCGAGGCCAGGGCCGGGTCGATGTCCTCGTCCCACCCCTTGCCACCCGCGAGCACGAGGGCCGGCGGATTCGGTCGGTCCGAGACGGCCTTGACCCACCCACGCACCAGGTTCGGCACGTTCTTGCGGGGCTCCAGCGTGCCCAGGAAGCCGATGTAGTCGCGGCCCTCCAAGCCCAGCGTGGCCTTGACGCGCTCGCGCTCGGTGTCCGAGACCGGGTGGAAGATCGAGCGATCCACGCCGTGGTAGGCGACGTAGAACTGCGAGGGGTCTCCGCCCGCGTACTTGATGGTCTCGTCGCGCGTGGCCAGAGAGGGCACCACGAGGGCGTCCGCGCGGCGAATCGCGCGGCGAATTGCTGCGGTGAAGAAACGCTGCTTGAGGCGCGAATGAGCCTGCGGGTGCGAGAAGAACGTCGCGTCGTGCAGCGTGATAACAACCGGAACGCCCGGGAACTGCGGGGACGTGTAGTGAGGGGAGTGCAGGACGTCGGGACGGATCTTTCGGATCAGCTTGGGTAGTCCCGTCTGCTCCCACGCCATGCGCGCGGGGCGGGACTCGAAACGCCGCGAAATTGGGATGATGCGGGCCGAAGGTAGGCGCGTCGCGAAGTGCTCGGCGTCGCGCTCCTGGACCGCCATCGTCAGGTCCACGCCCTGCTCGACGAGCTCCGGCACCAGGTCATCCACGTAGCGGCCGACGCCGCCCAGGTCTGCGGGGATCGCGGTCCCGTCCAGCAGGACGCGGATCGGATGCGAGTGAGAAACGAAGTGGGCCACGATCATCCCCATTGGGTTGGGAGCAACAACTATTCCCCTTATCGTATGCCATTTTGCGCTCGCGGATACTTTTGTTACCGCCCCCGCGCGCCCGTGAACTACCCTGGATGTATGAGCGTCAACGTTGGAATGGTCGTCGAGCAAATGTGGCAGCCGGTGCCCGGAGGATCGGGCCGGTACATCGTCGAGGTCGCCGCCCGCCTGGCAGACCAGGGCGTGCGTGCCATTGGTATCGCCGCGCGCCGAGGCGCGGGCGAGCCCACACCGAGCGAGGTGGGCCTGACCATCCCCGTGCTCAACTCGGCGCTGCCTCGCCGCGCCCTGTACGCCGCCTGGGATCGACTGGGTGCCCCCAGCGTCGACCGGATGCTCGGCGTCGGATCGGGCGGGGGAGCGGATGTTGTGCACGCGACCACCTGGGCGATCCCGCCGACCTCGCGCCCCCTGGCCGTCACCGTCCACGACGTTGCCTTCCTGCGCGACCCTGACCACTTCACGGCCCACGGCTCGGCCTACTTCCACCGCGCCCTCGAGATCACCAGGAAGCGCGCCGATGCCATCATCGTCCCCTCGCAGGCCACCGCCGACGACTGTGTCGAAGCAGGCTTGGACGCCTCGCGCATCACCGTCATCCCGCACGGCCTGAGCCACACCCCGTCACCGATGCGCAGGTGAGGAGTTCCGCTCCCGCCACGGCCTCGAACGCCCCTACGTCCTGTGGGTCGGCACCCGCGAGCCCCGCAAGAACCTGCCCACCCTCCTTGCGGCCTACGAGCAGCTACAGGGCACCGACCTCGACCTCGTCCTCGTGGGGCCCGCCGGATGGGGAAGCGACCCCACCGACGCGCCGCTGCCACCCGATCGCGTCCACGTCCTCGGACGTCTCGACGACACCGATCTGGCCTGCGCGTACGCGGGTGCGCGCGTCTTCACCTTCCCCTCGATCTGGGAGGGCTTCGGCTTGCCCGTCCTCGAGGCCATGGCGCACGGAACGCCCGTAGTGACCAGCGCGGACACCCGCATGGCGGAGATTACGGGCGCCGATGCCGGCCTCTCGTGCCGGCCACCGACGCCTCGGCCCTGGCCGAAGCCCTTGAGGCAGCTGCCGGCAGCGAGCACGACCGGCTCGCTGCAGCCGGTATCGAGCGTGCCCGCGACTCACACGTGGAGGCCTCCGCCGCCGCTCACGCCGCCATCTACGCGTCCCTGGCGGGTGACCGATGAGGGCTCGCAGCTGCAGGGATCATCCTCGTCAACTGGAAGAACGCGCCGCTCACCCCTGCGCGCCGCCCACTCGATCGCCCCGCAGATGCGGGAGGGGACCACCTCGTCATCGTCGACAACGGATCCGACGACGACTCGCTGACCGTCCCTGCGCGAGGGTCTCGACGAGCTGCGCAGTGCCGCCGATCCCGCGCGCGTGTCCCTCGTGAACGCAGGGACGAACGACGGCTTCGGCGCTGGGAGTCAGTGGCAGGAGCGGCCGGCCTGAGCGAAGATGCCGTCGTCCTGCTCAACAACGACGCGACCGTGCGCGACGGATTCCTCGACGCGCTCCTGGAGCCCCTGGGCGAGACCGTGGGCGCCACGACCGCGCTCATCCTCCTGACCGGCACCTGGCGCCCCTCCACCCTCCGACACGGAGTTCCTCGTCGCCCGCGACGGCAGCCGCTGGACGCGCGTCGCCGACGGTGAGAGCGGCGGCCAGGTCCTCATCAACTCCACCGGCAACGAGGTCGATACCGCCGGCAACGGCTACGACCGCTCCTGGCTGGACCCCGCCGACTCGCCGCTGCCCGCCCCCGAGGTCTTTGGCCTGTGCGGCGGCGCCTGCGCGATCGACTCCGATGCGTGGCGAGCCGTCGGGGGAGTGCGCACCGACCTGTTCATGTACTACGAGGACACCGACCTGTCCTACAAGCTGCGCGAGGCCGGGTACGAGGTGCGCTTCGTCGCCGGTGCCGTCGTCGACCACGAGCACGCGGCCTCCTCGGGCACGTCCTCGCCCATGTTCCTGCGGGTCAACGCCCGCAACCGCATCATCGTCGCCGCCCAGCACGCCCCCTGGGGCGTCGTCGCGCGCGCCATCGCCCGCTCGGTTGCGCGTGCCCTGCGCTCGGGCGGACGGGGGCCGGTCGCCCGCGGAGTCCTCCAGGGGCCTCGCCCCTGCCTCGCGCGCTGCGCCACCGCACCGCCTCGCGTCCTCGACGATAGGGAGTCGGCCTCGCGGACGAGGCCGGGATCGGTGGGTGCGTCACGGCACACAACGCGGGGCGGAGCTGCGTAGCGCCTACGCCTTGATAGACTGGCTGACATGGTGAAGACCGTCCTCGTTACCGGAGCCGGTGGCTACATTGGCCGCCACATTGTTCACGCCCTGCTGGAGCGCGGCCTCGACGTCAGTGTCGTCGACTTCCGCCTCGACGGTGTCGACGAGCTGCGCGCCGCATCGACACCCAGATTTTTCAGCGGTGACGCTGATATTTACGACCAGCTCGGACGCCCGGACGTGGTCCTGCACTCGCGTGGCGCGACGGCTTCGTGCACAACTCGCCGGCCCACATCGAGGACCCTGCCCGCGCACTACCGCTTCATCGAGAACCTCCTGAGGGCGGCTGCACCCACCTGGCCGTCATGGGTTCCATGCACGAGGTCGGCTACTGGGAAGGCGCCATCGACGAAAAACCGTGCAACCCCGCCTCGCTGCTACGGCATCTCCAAGAACGCGCTGCGACAGATCACGTCGCTGCCGACCGCCAAGCACGGCGCGACCATGCAGTGGCTGCGCGGGCTACTACATCGTCGGCGACGACGCGCACGGCTCTCGATCTTCTCCAAGCTCCTGGCCGCCGCCCAGGAAGGCAAGAAGACCTTCCCTTCACCACGGGCAAGAACCTCTACGACTTCATCTCCATCCAGGGACTGGCCCTACCAGATCGCCGCCGCCGTCTCCCAGGACGCAGGTCAACGGCATCATCAACATCTGCAGCGGCGAGCCCGATGAGCCTCGCCGACCGCGTTGAGGCCTACATCCGCGAGAACGACCTGGACATCACCCTCGAGTACGGGGCGTTCCCGGATCGTCCCATACGATTCGCCCGGCGTGTGGGGCGACGCCACGAAGATCCGCCAGATCCTGGCCAGCCGTCGACGGCACGGGGAGTAAAGCCGTGAAGCGCGCCGGTATTTTTCCTGTTCTTCGATCCCAGGGCCTCGTCGACGACTACATCGTGGAGTGCCTGACCTCGCTGCGCGAGTACCTGACGAGATCCTCGTCGTCTCCAACTCTGCCCTGGACGACACCGCTCGCGAGCGCCTCCTCAAGGGCGCCACCGAGGTCTTCGAGCGCGAAAACACCGGCTTCGACGTGGGCGGCTACCGCGACGGCATCGCCCGCTTCGGCTGGGAACGCCTCGGCCAGATCGACGAGCTGGTCCTCTTCAACTACACCTCTTCGCGCCCGTCAACCCGTGGAAGAACCTCTTCGACCGCGTGGACGCCGCCGGAGCGGTGGACTTCTGGGGCATCACCGAACACGACGAGGTGCGTCCCCACCCCTTCCTGGCAGCCACCCGCATGCCGCGCCACATCCAGTCCCACTGGATCGCCGTGCGCAACCCGCTGCTCAGCTCCCCGGACTTCCGCAAGTACTGGGACGAGATGCCCCCGATCCGCTCCTACAACGACTCGATCCAGTGGCACGAGTCGCGCTTCACGGAGTACTTCGGCAACCTCGGCTACACGCACGTCGTGGCCTACCCGCGCGAGGACTACCCCTCGCGCAACCCCGTCTTCGACAACGCCTCGATGCTGCTCGCGGACGGCTGCCCGATCCTCAAGCGCCGCAACCTCTTCCACGACCCGCTCTACCTGGACCGCCACGCGATCATTGGTGCGGACATGCTGGAGCTGGCGGAAAAGGCCGGCTACGACACCGACCTGATCCTCACGAACCTCGCACGCACCTCGCGTCCGCGTGACCTCGTGACCAACGCGGGCCTGACGACCGTCATCTCCCCGCGCGCCGACCAGGCCACCCTGGACGCCGCCGCCTCCCTGAAGGTCCTCGCGGTCGCACACATCTTCTACGCCGACATGGCCGACGAGATCCTCGACCGCCTGAGCGTCCTGCCCGCCGGCTACCACCTGGTGGCGACGACCTCGAACGAGGAGAACAAGGCCCTTATCGAGGCGCGCGCCCAGGAACGAGGCGTGGACGCCGACGTGCGCGTCGTGTCCTCCAACCGCGGCCGCGACATCGGCGCGTTCCTGGTGGATTGTGGCGACGTGCTCACCTCCGGCGAGTACGACATCGTCGTGAAGATCCACTCGAAGAAGTCCGTCCAGGACGACTACAACGCCGCCCAGCTCTTCAAGGAGCACCTCTACGACAACCCGCTGGCCTCCTCCGATCACGTGGCCGGCATCCTCGCGGGAGTTCGCCGCCCACCCGCCTGGGCATGCGATCGCGCCCATGCCGCACATGGGCTACCCGACGATGGGCCACGCGTGGTTCGCGAACCCGCGCCCCCGCCCGCGAGTTCGCCAAGAAGGTCGGCATCACCGTGCCTCTTTCGACGACCACCAGCCGCTGGCCCCTACGGCTCCATGTTCATCAGCGCGCCCGGAGGCCCTGTCCCTGCTGACCGGCGCCGGCCTCGTCCCCGAGGACTTCCCGGAAGAAGGCGGCTACAAGGACGGCTCCCTGGCCCACGTCATCGAGCGCCTCCTGTCCCACGCGGTCCCGTCGCGCGGCTACTACGTGCGTCCCCGTCGCGACCCCGAAGTGGGCGGGTGGTACTACGGCTACCTCAGCAGAAGCTGGCGGCGACCTCGTCGATGATGCCGGCCTCGCGATCGACCAGGTGCCCTTCCTGAAGGCGCGCTATGGGCACGGTTCCGAACCTGCTGGGTGCCGTCAAGACCAACATCATGGTGCGCACGCCCGGACTGGGGAACGCGCTCAAGCCGGCGTACCGCGCGGCCCGCGGAGTCGCCCACAAGATCCGATCCGACGAAGGGTGAGCGATGAGCCTGGCCTCCACGATCCGGGCTGCGGCCCCTCACACGCCCCAGTCCGTCGCGCAGGCATTCAACTCCAGGTCCAACTCGATCGGGTTTTTGCGCTGGCTGATGGCCTTCATGGTCATCTTCTCGCATGCCGGACCGATCGCCGGATTCTACGGCGGCGAGGACCTGGGCGTGCAGATCTCCAAGGAGCAGTCCATCGGTGGCGTCGCCGTCGCAGGATTCTTCTTTTTCTCGGGATTCCTGATCACGCGCTCGCGCATGGGTCGTGCGACGATCTGGCGCTACATGTGGCGCCGCGTCCTGCGTATTTTCCCGGCCTTCTGGGCGGCTCTGCTCTTCACGGTCGGCATCCTCGCGCCGATCGCGTACTGGCACACGTTCCACAACATTTCCGGTTACCTGCATCCGGCCACCGAGTCCCCGCTCACGTACTTCGTGAACAACATGTGGCTGAACCTGGGCCAGCGCAATATCGCCGGCATGGGCGAGAACCTGCCGTACTACATCTTGCACGGCGCCCGTGACTGGAACGGCTCGGCCTGGACACTCATCTACGAGTTCAAGGCCTACATCCTGGTGGCGATCCTCGGCCTGTTCGGCGCGCTGGCGAACCGCAAGGTCGGCGGCGCCTTCGCCCTCGTGCTGATCGCCCTCAACGCTCTGCAGTGGATGGGCGCGGGTCAGGTCTCCAACGTCAACTACCTGCTGCGCGACCCCTTCATGCTGATGTTCATGGGCCCCTTCGCCTTCGGCATGCTCTTCACGCTCTACGGCGACAAGATCCCCATGGACTCGCGCCTGGCGTGGGGCGGCCTCATCTTCGGAGTGCTCTCCTACGCGTCGGGCGGCTGGAACATCGTCGGCCAGTACGGTTTCCTGTACTTCCTCATGTACCTGGCGATTCGCCTGCCCCTGCAGAACTGGGAGAAGCACGGCGATCTGTCCTACGGCATCTACATCTACGCCTGGCCGATCATGGCGTTCGCAGCCTACTTCCACCTGCAGGATCGTGGCTGGATCGCCTACCACCTGACGGTTGTCGTCACCGTGCACATCCTGGCCTACCTGTCGTGGCACCTCATCGAGAAGCCTGCGATGAGCCTGAAGAACTATCTGCCGCGCTGGATGGATAAGCTCATCGAGCACTTCCTGTCCCACGTACGAGGCCGTGGCCCGCCGCATCGTCACGCCGGCCCCTGTCCTCGACCAGGATTGCGACGGTCATGGAGGCCGAAGCCGCATCCGCGCGCACCGAGGAGGAGACCAAGTGAGCGAGAAGAAGGCCGCCGGTCAGTTCAAGGAATCCGACTCCGGTCTGCGCGACATCTCCTTTGACGAGGGGGTTCCCGCCGGCTCGTGGAAGCACCGCCTCCACTACGTGCCCCTCGCCGTTCTCCTTGCGGGCGCGTGTGCGGCCACCGGCGTGGGCACCTGGTACAAGGCTACCCACCCCGGCTCCCTCAGCCAGCTGCGCACCCGCTGCCCAGGCCTCGTCCTTTGCGCGCACCACGCCCCAGTCGCTGCCTCGAGGTCTGCGCCCCACCCCGCGCGCCGACGTGGGTCCCTGGACGCCCGGCGGCCGGCACCGCGGGCTACCTGCCCACGGACGCCGCCCAGGCCTCGTTCGAGCAGTCCATGACCGGCGTAACCACGTACGTTCAGGGCCGCGACGGCTACCTGTTCCTCTCCGACGTCTTCAACGCGAACTTCTCCCAGGCCCTGGGCCGCGTGCGCCCCACCCCCGAGCAGGTGAGCGCCTGGGACCGCTACATGAGCGGCATCGAGACCGCCGCGAGCGAGCACGGCGCGACCGCGCTGTTTGTGCCCGCCCCGGCCACGTGGACGTCTACTCCGACAAGCTGCCCCAGTGGGCTGGGACCTGCTGATGGGCACGACCTCCTGGATCTCATGCGCTCGGCGCTGCCCGCCCACGCGTGGGTGGACGTGCGCGAGGGCCTGCGCGAGGCCCGCGAGGGGAGCGAGGCACCGCTGTACTCGGCGGTCAACCCCCACTGGTCGCCCTACGCCGCGCACGTCGCGTGGAACCAGACGCTGTCCTGCCTGGCCGCGGTCAACCCGCAGCTTGAGGGGCTGCCCTCCCTGACACCGTCCGGCGTGAGCGGAGTGGACGCCCCCAACGAGTACGAGGCCCTGGGAGCCCCCGCCCAGAGCGGCCCGTGGGCGGTCCCCACCTACGAGCAGGACCCGGGCAGCGTTCACCTCCTGCAGCTGGAGAGCCGCGATGAGCTGGCCGACACCGCCGCGCGCCTGGCCGAGGTCACGGGTGCCCCCGAGGTGTCCCTGGCCAGCCCCGTCGACTTCCAGAACAAGCCGGCGCTCACCTACAACCCGAACGGACGCGGCACCGCGCTCATCGTGCGTGACTCCCAGGGCAACAACCTGGGACCCGACGTGGCCGCGACCTTCGAGTACACGATCCAGGTCGGCCACGGCCTCGACTCCGATCAGCCGACGGACGTCGCTGCCCTCATCGAGGCCTACAAGCCCAGCGTCGTGATCGTGGAGTTCACGCAGCGCTACCGCGCCATGCCGGCCGCAGGCAAGTAGAATAGATTTTCCGACCACGACAGAAGCGATGGGAGTAGCCGTGTCCGAGACGAAACGGGTCATTGACCTGACGATGCGCATGGCGCAGCGCTCGATCTCCTCGGAGTTCAAGGGCACCGCGCTCGGCCGCCTGTGGTCCTTCATCAACCCGATCGCCACGATCGCCGTGTACGCGCTGATCTTCGGTGTCGTCTTCCGCGGCGAGGCCGACAAGGGCGTGAACTCGGGCCCTGTCTCTTCGCGCTGTGGATCGGCGTGGGCGTCATCGCCTGGAACTTCGTGTCGAGCGGCATTCAGCGCGGCATGGACTCCTCGTGGGTAACCCGGCCTGCTCACCAAGGTCTACTTCCCGCGTCAGGTCCTCATCTACCTCGGTGCTGGCCCTGGCCTACGACTTCGCCTCTCGAGCTGGGCGTCATCATCCTCATCATGTGCATCGCCGGCGGCCCCGGCGTGCTGCTGGCAGATCCCCGCGGTCATCGTCATCACGCTGCTCGCGATGCTCTTCGTGATCGGCATGGGCCTCATCCCTGTCGGTTGCCCTCGGTCTACTTCGCGACATCTCGCACCTGTGGCAGATCTTCAACCCAGATCTGGATGTACGCCTCCGGCGTCGTCTTCTCCCTGTCGATGCTCAACAAGGTCCAGACCGACCTGGCGGCCAAGGGATGGACCTGGAGGCGAGCCCTTCCGATCGTCACGATCTTCCGTCTCAACCCCGCCGAGCTCTTCCTGAGGCCTACCGCTCGACGCTGTACGGCTTCGCGATGCCGTCCTGGCAGGTGTGGCGTCGGCTGCGCCGCCCGCTTTCGGTATCTTTGGCCGGCTCGCTGATCTTCCGCCGCTTCGGCACTGAATCGTGGAGAACTCTGATGACGAACGCGATTTACGGTGGAGAGGCGTCTCCAAGCGCTTCCGCATCTACAAGAACCGCAACCAGTCCTCTTAAGGGCGCGTTCCTGCAGCGTTCGCGCGCGCAGTTCGAGTTCTGGGCTCTCGACGACGTCTCCTCCCGAGATCCCGCAGGGCGTATACCTTTCGGCCTGCTCGGACACAACGGTTCGGGCGAGTCGACGCTGCTCAGCGCATCGCGAAGATCCCTCACCGGACAGGGGAACGATCTCCTCGACGGGGCGCATGGCCGCCATGCTCGAGGTCGGCTCCGGCTTCCACCCTGAGCTGTCGGGCCGCGAGAACATCTACCTCAACGGCGCGATCCTGGGCATGAGCAAGAAGGAGATCGACTCAAGCCGGATGCGATCATCGACTTCTCCGGCGTCGAGCGCTTCATCGATCAGCCGGTCAAGAACTACTCGTCGGGCATGCCGTGCGCCTGGGCTTCTCCGTGCGATCCACGTCGAGCCGGATATCCTCCTCGTCGACGAGGTTCTGGCCGGGCGACATGGAATTCCAGAACAAGTGCATGGACAAGTTCGCGCAACTCAAGGATGAGGGGCGTACGGTCGTCGTCGTGTCCCACGGCCTCGAGCAGATGCGCACCTTCTGCGACCAGGCCGCCTGGCTGGACCACGGCACGCTTGTCGACGTGGGCGGGGCCGCCGAGGTCATCGACACCTACTCCGACGTCGCTCCACCACGCCGTCGAGGTCGAGGGTGGCGGCACGCGTTTCGGTAGCGGCGAGGCCATGATCGAGCGCATCGAGCCTGCTGAACGCCTCCGGCGAGCCCACGTCGCTCGTGTCGGGCGATCCCGTGCCTGCGCCTGCACTACCGCGCGAACGAGCGCATCGAGTCCCGGTCTTTGGTGCTCCATTGACACCCGCGAGGGCGGTTCGTGTGGGGCCTGCACGGCATGGACGCCTGCTACGTGCCGACGTCGATCGAGCCGGGCACCGGTCACCTCGACATCGAGATCCCGCGTCTGACCTTCAACCCGGGTGCCTACACGATCTCCGCAGCCATCCAGAACCACGACAGACCAGCGTCATCGACGCCCTGCAGAAGGCGCGCCGCTTCGACGTCCTGCCCGGCCCGGGCATGGAGTCTGGCGGCCTGGTGAACCTGGGAGCGTCGTTCACGGACCTGACGCCCGCGCGCCCCATGCGCGACGTGCCCAAGCGCGGCGCCGCCGACTACGTAGCACCTCGCGCGCATGCAGGCCCAGCAGGCCGACGCGCTTGAGAACGAGGACTGACGGACGCCTCGACGTTCGAGGCCGGGGCCCAGCGGTGTGATGCCGCCGGGCCCCGGCTTTTTGCTGAGTTGGTGGTTCAAATGCGCCCGTGCTGTGTGAGGAGTGTCCTACACTTATAGGAGAACTGTCTTTCCAGCGACAAGGCACCGTCATGGCATCGACGCCCACACTCTCGCCCGCCGCTGCAGGCTCGCGCGCGTCCCTCACAGCAGCCCTGGCCCTCGCGCTCATCGCCCTGCCTGCGCAAGCCCGCGCCGACGCCGGGGACGAGGCCACGCCACAGTCCGCAGCCGACGCCTCCACCGCGCCCAGGTCGCCTCGCCTGCCGCGCCGTCGGCTTCGCCTCAGCCCGAGACCACGGACGCGCCCGGAGCCCGCCGCCCCAGTGCGAGCGGTGAGGACAGGCGGCCCTGACCTCGTCGGAGAGTGACGAACCCCGACGATGCACGCGCCAAAACGAGACCGGACGGGTGCGGGTGCGTGACTGATCGGCTGGTGGCGGGCGCGCCGACGGCACCTACCCGCCTCCCAGTGGGTGTCAGGGGGCGCGCGCTACTTCTTCACGACAGCGGATACATGGCCACAGGCTGGCTGCGTGATGGTGCCGACTGTTCTTCCTCGGCTCTCTCCGGGGCGCTCGTCGGCGGCTGGCTGCGCGACGGGGGCCAGTGGTACCACCTGGATCCTGCCAGTGGCGTGATGCGCATGGGGCTCACGCCCGTGGACGGTACGATGGCTACCTGGGGTCCTCTGGAGCAATGCGCACCGGCTGGGAGCACCTCTTCGACGGGTGGCACCTCTTCGCTCCAACGGTGCGCAGATCGGCGGCTGGCTGCGCGACGGGGGCCAGTGGTACTACCTGGATCCCGACACTGGCGTCATGCGTACGGGTATGACCGGCGTAGACGGTACGTGGTACTACCTGGACTCCTCGGGTCCGATGCGCACCGGCTGGGTCCGCCTCGCTGACGGCTGGCACTTCTTCGCATCCAGCGGCGCCCAGATGGGAGGCTGGCTGCGCGACGGGGGAGAGTGGTACTACTCGACCCCGACACCGGCATCATGCGCACCGCGCCTCTGGAGCTGAACGGACGCCGCTCCGAGTTCGACTCCTCGGGCGCATGGCGCGGGTACGAGGCGCCGGCCGGCTACCTGCAGCCCACCGATCACATCACGGGCCTCGGGGACGCGACCAACACGCTCACCTGGGGCATGAACGGCACCAAGGTGCGCATCGTCCAGGTACGCCTCGGCCTGTGGCACTCCAACAAGCTCGCCTCCGTCGACGCGCCCTTCGTGGCCGCCGTCAAGAACTCCCAGCAGCGTGCAGGCCTACCCGTCACCGGCGTCGTCGACAAGGCCACCCGACGCCATGGACACCGGCTACCCTGACCGTCGACCAGTACCAGGCCACGCCCTGCCCTCCCTGACGGCCACGCGCGCCCGAGCGCGTCGAGGCCAGCGATCGGCACGCGTGGAACCAGACCGGCTCGTCCACACGTGGGGAGGGCAGGCCCTCACGACCAGGGATTCGACTCGCTCGCCTGGTCGCTTCAGTCCTCTATGCTGCGGGCCTGGATCCCCAGCCCATCGACGTGATCAAGCACGCGTGGCCGTCCTACCGGCACGTCGCAGGAACTTTACGCGTACCCGCGCTTCCAGCACGTGCCCCTCTCTCAGCGTCAGCGTGGCGACCTCATCTTCTACACGACGAGCGGCACCGTCACGCACGTCGCGATTTCACCTGGGGGACGACATGGTCGTCCACACGGGACGGATGGGGCGCCCCGCCCGCTGCCCAGTCACCGCCGGATGGCGTGGGATCGCATGACGCCAGGACGTTGTGCGCCCGCTGCCCCAGGGCAGAAATGGAGGGCGGCCGTGGAGTGTTCCACGGCCGGCCCGTCTGTCTGAGATGGGGGTCCTCAGCCCCCAGAAGGCGACGCAGGATGCGCTTTGGGCGGACGCCGTGCGACGCAGCGACTGCTGCAGGACGGAGCGGATCGAGGCTGTTCGCGCAGGCGCTGACCTCTCCGCGCAGCTCGCACCGTCGTGCAAGGTCGTCATCGTGTTCAGCATGTTCACGTGCACGAGGTTGAGTGAGGAGTGGAAGCTCAGATCCACGCGCGCCAGCCTCGCGCATCCGGCGTAGTATCCGCCGACAGCAGCCTGGCCCAGGTGCGGGGACGAAGGGATCCTCCGTCGCCAGCATGGCGCGGTGGCGGTCGCGATATGCAGGTTGTCCCCCTTGCAGGTACGCGTCGGTGACGACGGAGCGTTTAGGACGCATCCATCGTGTCGCGGTGGTGCCAGTAGGCCAGCGGCTCGCCGTCGACGAAGCCGACCGGCGAGTCCGCCAGAGGCGCAGGTTGAAATCCCAGTCCGCCTGCGTCTGCAGGGACCCGTCCCAGTGGCCCACGCGGTCCGCAACCCCGCGGCGGATCAGCTGAGAAATCGGCGGCGTGTGTTCTCCACCATCATGTCCACGAGGGACAGGCCGTAGTTATCCGTCGACAGGACTCGCGCTCGATCTCGATGGTGCCATCGGCACGCACGCGCTGCGGATGATCTCGCAGTGGCGACGCGCCGCCCGGGGTGCGTCGTCCAGGTGGCGACCGTCTTCTTCAGAAAGTGCGGGTGCCAGGAGTCGTCATCGTCGTGGACCGCGTAGTGGCGGTTGTGGACGCCGCCAGCCGCCCGACTCGAGCGCGGCCTCGCGGCCATTCGAGACCTCGTTCGTGACGATCGTGATCTCGAACGGCGGCCTTCTGCTTTCTTGACGATCTCGCGAACCTCGGCCTCGTCGCCGGCGTCGTTGACGATGACGACCTCGTAGTCATCGAAGGTCTGAGAAGCGATCGATGCGAGGGCACGGGTGAGCATCGCGGGCGATTACGCGCGCACGACTGACGGTGACTGCTGCGCTCGTGCGTGTTTCTTTCCTCTTCGGTCGGAGTGGTCGAGCGGGCACCTCACCTGGCGGTTACGCAGCAGGTAGATGGCGCTCGCCAGGCAAGTGCGTATCCCAGGAGGCTAGGGCCCCACAGGGCCATCGGGCTTAACGGCATGTCGGGCCCACCACCACCGGATGTCACCATTCAGGTTACCCGGGTGCGATCCATCCGATGTGGCGGATCGACAGCAGGCCTCGACGTGGCGGCGATTGTCGTGTGCATCGCAACCGCGTCGACGACGCTCAGGAAGAACACGAACATGACGATCTGGCCGCGGGTCAGCGAGGACTCCCTTGATGGCGCTGGAGGGCAGATGAGTAGCCACGTGCCCAGCAGCGGCAGGCGTAGCGGGTGGTATCCGCCGAGGTGAAGGTCGGAGGGCGCGCGATCAGCAGTGATGCCCGCCATCGCGCCGAAGACGACGAAGGCGGCCAGGATCTTGCGCAGGCTCATCATGTGCGTGCCCGTAGAAGAGGACCGCGACGAGGAGGCCAAGGATCGTCGTGCAGTCCGGCGGAGGAGTGTCTCGCCAGCTGGGTCCCGGAGTTCAAACCGATGAAGCCCGCGAGCACCGGGCAGGTAGCGGATGTTCCGTGATCGCGACCTCGATGCGCTCGCGCAGGGTCACCGAGGCCTCGACTGGGCGATGTGACCGACTGGCGAGCCGAGCATGGCACCAGATGCCGATGACGCCTCAGGACGACGCGATGCGATCTCTGGCAGGTGGCGGCGGCGGGCGTGCCGGATGAGGACGCCGAGGGAGGCGACGAAGACGTAGAATAGGCAGCGTCGCCTCGCCGAGCCATGCTTGCACAGCGAGGGAATGGCGCAGCGTCGCCGAGGCGATATCCAGCGCGCGCTGTGCGTTCGGCGCGCCGTGAGAGGCGCTGCGCCGTAGGTGAAGACACCCGTGATCGCCCACGAGGAGGGGTTGTTGGAGGCGATGAAGTAGAGGCCCATCATGTCCGACGCGACGAGCGCAGCGGCGAGAGCAGTCGCGGCGCACCTCGCGGGTCGACGGCGCGCAGACAGCGCCGATCAGCACTGTCGCGATGCCGACGCTGATCGCGCGCGCGAGTCCACACGGAGTGCCACGTTGCGCCCGCGAACGGGTGGTGGATTGGTAGAAACTACCGTACTGCGAGTCTGGCCGTCGCTGTATCGGCAGGTCAGACGAACATCGTGCCGTCCGGAGTAGTCACATGGATGGCGCGATGATTTGTCGGGGGCTGGAAGGCCCTCGCACCTGTGCGTGGGATGTGGTCACGCTATGACGCGTGCAGATCGCAAATCCGATCGTGGTCGTGCCGCAGCCCGTGGTTCTGATGCGCGGACACCACGTGGAGACGAGGTGGTAGTCGTCGTCCGGAGAGGCGCCCGGAGGAGTCGCAGATCCAGCCCGTGGCCCACGAGAGGACACAGTTTGCGCGTGATGACGAAGGCCGGGGGTCGCGCTGCGGTAGAGACGAAACGATCCCGCGCAGAGCGAGGTGGTCGACGAGCGCACGCCATGAAATGGCCAATCCGTCCGGGACCAAATTGCGCATGCGTACACGAGCTCGGGCGTGGCCCGGCGGGTGACGAGCCCGCCCGAGGCTGAAAGGCGACGTGGCCACTGAGGGCATGCTGAGGCGTCAGGGTGCCATGCGCGTTCGGTGGCCTCGGCGAGGAGCCTGCGTGTGAGGCGGGATTGACCTCCGGCTGCCCGCCGCGCTTGAGTGCCGCCTCCGCCGCGTCGGGATCGGCGAACTCGGGGATCGCGCCGGAGTCGAGCACGTTTGCGCTCGGCGTGGATCATGGCGAGGGCCGCGAGGGCCTGCATAACGGAGGTCCTCGTCCGTGGCCGCCTGGGTGGAGGCGACTGAGGTAGTCGTCTCTGAAAGCGGCCGCGAAAGTGCCTCCCACGCGCGGTGGCGTTCCGTCCGCGGTGGTTTCCCCGAGCGCTTCTGCTGCCGGGGACCTGCGTGGGCCTGGCCGGTCTCGGAGCGTTGAGCGCCCTCTGTGAAGACCTCATCCGTGGCGGCGCATCCGGGGAGGAGCCGCGTGCCAGGGTCGGCATCGCCGAGCTCGACGGCTGCGGGGTCCTGCGGAAAACGGAGGCCGCGGGCGTCGACCGAGGCGCTGGGTGTCCTCGAGCATGGAGCACGAGGCCGTGGAAAGGGCGCATGAAGGGCGAGCAGCGCGCGAGCGAGGACGAGACGAGCTCTGAGAGGTCCGTTTCTGTTGGGGATACGTCGTTATCAAGCGTGCTGCGGCCCTCGCGGGACCTCCAGCGGCGAAAATAGTGACGTATCCGACGGGTAGCGTGGAGGTCAGTGGCGGGAATGCGGTGAGAATCACGGGCATAATAGGGTCAGGAATCGGGTGGTAGCGCTGCGCAGTTTCTGGGCGCGCGCAAAGGAGAAGACCTCTGAGAGCATTGCCAGACCGGCGGTGCCGGTTTCATTGGAGCGAATTTCGTCTCACACGCCAGCTGAGGACGACCCGGACGTCGACGTCGTCGTCCCGGTATGTTCACCTTACGCGGGCAGACCGTGCGTCCCCGACCGATGCCGTGCCCGCCGAGCTCGCTTCGCTCGCCCGGCGGTCAGTCGCGACATCGCCCGACGCCGACCTCGTGGATGGCGTCGTCGCCAGGCCGACGCGGTCGTGCACTTTGCCGCCGAGTCCCACAACGCAACTCCTCCGGAGCTCGCCGCTGTCCAGACCAGCCTGCGGCACCTTTACCCTGCTGGAGGCCGTGCGTCGCCACAGGTCCGCCGCCACCATCTCCACGGACGTCTGCAGCGACCGCAGCTGGACGATCCCGCGAAGTTCACGCCTACCGCCCGTGCGCAACCCTCCTCGCCGTGCTCCCGTCGTCACAAGGCGGGTTCGGACCCGCCGGTGCGCGCGTGGTGCGTTCCTGTCGGCGTCGAGGCCACGATCTCGAACTGCTGCACGACTACGGCGCTACGGCGCAGCATATCGAGAAGTTCATCCCCATGTGATCTGCAGAACCGCCTGCGCGGCGGTGCGCCCTCGCCTGCACGGGCGGCGGCCTGAACGTGCGCGACTGGATCCACGTCGCGCGACCACAACACGGCCGTGTGGACATCCTCGCGGAAGGGCCGCATCGGCTGAGACCTACACTGAGTCGGCGCGGACGGACGGGGACGAACAACGACGTCGTCGCCCGTCCTCAACGAACTGATGGGCTGTACGCCCCCGACTGACTTTCGATCACGTGACCGATCGTCGCCACGACCCGCGCTACGCGATCGACGACTCATGCTGGTCACCGAGCTCGGCTGGGGAGCCCGCAGTTCACGAACTTCCGTGTGATGGCCTCGCCGACACGATCGCCTTGGTACACCTGAGGAACGAGGCGGTAGGCTCTCAAGGAAGCCTGTCGAAGGCGAAGTACTGCCGCTACCGAAGGACACTGGAGTCCTTGGACTCGCGTGACCCGAGACGAGGCCGTGCCTGCTGGAGTCACCGTCCTCGCGGCCACCTACAACGCAGGATGGCCGAGGGCGGGGGCGGCCGCTCGACGAACAGGTGGGACTCCCGGTGCTCGCTCCAGGGTGGGCGTGGACGTCCGTCTCGTCGTGTCCGACGACGCGTCGAGCGACGGGACGCGCGCGCGCGAGGCGCGCGCCGCCGCCGACCGAACGCTGTTCACGGCTCTGCCCAGCGCGACGCGGTACGCCGGGCGTGACGGGTACAACTTCCTGCACCTCGACGACGCATGCCCCGACGGTTTCCCACCACGTCGCCTTACCGACCAAGGATGACGTATGGCGAGGAGTGACAAGCTGAGGTCTCAGCTGACGCCCTCGCAGCCGATCGTGCGACGTCGACTCGTCGTTCGAGGCTGTGACGTCCTTCCAGTGGCTGGCCCGGCAGCGGTGGGGACGCCGCCGTCATTCGCAAGTCTTGCAGCAGCGGGCTCTGGGACTTTTCTCTCTTCGAGGCCGCGCCTGGCTCCACCCACGTCTTCAGTCCGAAGGCTCACGAGGCTCTCGATGCAGGTGTTGGAGGCCTCGACCACAGCGGATCGGCGCGCATGACCGGTATGTCTACGCGCTGGCTCGCTCAATCTGGCCTGATCTGGGTGATCGGCGAGGGAGCCCGACGGCTTGAGATACCGTGCCGCACGGCGGCAATGTGCAGTGGGCGCGAACCTCCGGCTCCGGGCGCAAGGACGCCCGCGTGGCCAAGCGCGTGCAACGGCTTCTGCCGCAACCAGTTCATTTCTGACTCGCCCGCACGCGCAGAAGGTCGGCATCGTTCACGACGAGCGTGCGCGCGCCGGCTGCTGCGCCGTCATGCGCGCGAGCTCGAGGGGCGGGAGTGCCGCCTCGAGGCTGCGCTTCGGCCCCGCGCTGGCGTCAGATCCGCCAGCGACCATCTGGAGGAGCCTCAAACCCGCGCTGCCGCGAGTCCGCGTGTGGTGACCTTCTGCCTCTGATAGGGTGACTGAGGCCTGCCGTCCACGTCCCTCCGTCGCCAGGATCTGCGTCAGCCTGTCCGGCGAGACGGCGATGCGGATCAATGATGACGACGGGCGTCCCTGCGTCCACCGGTCAACGCAGCGTGGCCCGCACGCGTACGCGCGCGTCCCACAGCGGCGCGACGCGGCGCCCTGAACCAGCAGCGCCGACAGGCGGGTCCCAGCCAGTGCCTCATCGCGGGCTTGGGCGAGGCGATGGGGATGTGTCGACGACAGAGCATCTGCTGCGTGGCAGATTTCCGCGAAGGCCGTTCCTGAGAGCTCCATCCAGGGCCATCCCATGCGAACGACGGGTACTGTGCGGGTTGCGCCAGCTTGCCTGGTACTTCGGCGTCCAGCATCGGATGCTTCGGAACCGAAGGGAATATTCGTGACGAAAGGTCCCGGGGAGCAGGCGTCGTGTATCGAGAATTTTCCCACATCGCCCGTGCTGCGATCTGCCAGAGGGAGTCCTGCCAGGGGCTGCAGAAGAGCGGTCATGTAGATGCGAGTTGGTAGTTGCTTCGCCCGCGCCGAACAGGTCGGGCCGCGAAGTTCGTTTGTCAGGTGGTTGCGCGATCGCTAACCACCGGCTGGACCACGGGTCCTCCCAGTTCAACCCGCTCCTGGCCGTATTGGGTGAGTGCTGGACCTGACCATCCGTTAATCGCCGTGATACAGTGCAGGTGAGCCTGCTCTGGTTTCTAAAGGACCTATTGTCACGGTTTCAAGTATATCGAAGGTCCCATGCGTACCAAAGTACTTAGTAAACGCAGAGAGTCCTTGAAGCTGGGCAGTATTGTTTTACCGTTGGGTCTGGCGCTACGGAAAAAGGTCTCAGTATCGCGAAACGGCTTGACTTCCTGCCACTGACACGCGTGCAGTAATTCTCGCGCTGATCGATTCTGTTATAAAGGGAGCTCCCGCAATGTGGAACATCTTCGGTGACGGGCCATCAGGTGGTCCGAGGATCGCCGACGCGGCGCGTATGCGCCGCGTGATGGCTTGCTGCGGCAGCAGCGCGCGCTCTGTGCTGCAGACGGATCCTGAGGCGTCCCGAAAAGGGCGGCCCACCCCGCGAGGCTCAGGCCGTTTGGCCAGGCCTCGCCAGGTGCGCGAAGAATGCCTGGAATACGCGCTGGCTAACGACGAGCGCTTTGGTATCTGGGGCGGCATGTCCGGAGCGCGAGAGGCGGCGCCTGCGCCGTATGGCCGGTTGAGTCCGACGCAGCGCTCCGTCGGTACGATCCTTGTCGCTGCGGGGAGAAGCGCCAGCGACGGCCAGTCCGTTTTGCGCAGGCCATCGAGAATCAATCGGTGGCCCGCATTCCGCTGACCATCATTGACGTCGCAGGCGCTTACGCCACTTCCCGCTGATCGAGTCGGACGGTGCCGAGCTCGTGCGCGTCGGCCGCGCCCGCAACCTCGGCGACGCGATCCGTCGCGCCCGCGCGCGCAGGGTGCCCGCTTTGCGTCGGAGCGAGTGGTGGTGATCCTGCACTGACAGCGCCCCTGAACCCGAGTGCTCTCGACGAAGCTCATCGGGCCGCCGCCGTCGGTAGGACCACGTCGGAGCTGTCGGCGTCAAGGCGGATGAGCTGGGTCGGCAGCCGGCTCCTTGAACTCGGAATCTTTGCGACGGCCAGTGCCCGCCGACTCGAGAGCGTCACGTTGGCGACGACGATGTCGACCAGGGTCGCACGACGGCACTGAGCGACGTCCTCGGCGTCGGCGCGCGCCGGCCTGTTCATCAGGCGCCGGAGACCTACGAGGCCGTTTCCGGCGGCTTCGAATCCTGCACTCGGCTTCGGTGACTTGGCCTCGACCTGGGCGCCGCCTGCACCACGCCGGACATCGCGTGATCGCCCCCAAGGCGCGCGTGCGTCACGCCCGCGCCTCCCTCTCTACCCGGCCTCGCACGGCGCTTCGGACGCAGACCACAGCGAACCGACGGGGATGTCTCGACGCCGTCGTCGATGGCAACGGACGCGACCGGATGGATCGTTCCGCAAGCGCCGCCACGCCCAGATGCACTAACTGGTGCAAGGCGTCGCCCGGCCCTCATCCTGCCGTTCCTGGCGCTGTGGCTCCTCGTGGAGCCCCGCCTCGCGCCCTCGGACGCGGCTGACGGGCCGGGCCTCGCTGGCTCTGCCCGAAATCCGGCGCCTCGTGTTCCTGATCGGCGCAACCCGCGCCTGCTGGCGGGTCGTGCGCGCGCAGCTCGGTCGCAGCCGCGTTCGCTCGGGCCCCTCCGCGCGCCCGGAGACGGCTCCCGCCCTCCCGCGCAGTGAACCGCAGGCGTGGACAGATAGACGAGCATGGAGAGCGGATTGATCCGCTCATCGTCGCCTCGATGCGACGCTTCCGCTTCCGCTCGGCGCATCGACCGCCCTGGGGCTCTTCTCGTCCTCACACTGCCACCCTGGCACTCATGCGATGGCGGTGGGGGATCGGGAGAAGACCGGCCCCGTGGGCGGCGCCTGGGTGTCCCTGCCCTCTTCGTGGTCCGGAGCTGGCAGAGCCGCGTGGTCCGCGTGGATCCCCGGCGGAGACGGATACTGCGAGCAGTGCCGCCCGCCGACGGATCCCTGGCGGCGATCCTCAGCGCGCCGTTCGCGACGTGGGCATCGCGGGAGCTCGCCACCTTCACTCCTTGTCGCGTCGACTCCGGGTGCCGCGATGATGGCCTGGATTCCCTCGCGCGTTGCTCACCGTCGCTCGCTGCGCGTCCGCTCCTCGGTAAAACCCTTGCCTGGTCGCTCGGCCCCTCTGCTCATGCGAGCGCCACGCACGGCGTTCTCGCGGCGGCCTCGCGCACGCCGCCTGCCGGTCTTTGCTGCATACCGCCCGGGCCAGCCCGGAAAGCCTCTGCTGCGCCGGAGCCGCCGGCGTCGATGGAAGCTGCTGCGTCGCGTGGAATGAACGGCGGATGCGCAGCTCGCCCTCGTCGTTCCGCCTGCTGCGCTCCTGGATCGCGCTGCGGGCAGTGCTGGCGTGGCGCTCGCGTCGATTCCCTCCTCGTGGCACTGCGCCCGCCCTTATCCTCCTCGTCTCCATCGTCTCGATCGCGGCGCGCTCGGCATGTGGCCGGCGCTCAGCTTCGGTACGACCTGGGGAGTGCACGCCTACACGCGTGCCGACTCGTGGATGGCGATGTGCCGCGCGCCCGCCTGCGCCGTCAACGCTCGCCGAGGGTGCCGTACCTGGGCAGTGTCGGTGCCGGCGTGGATCGCCGCCGCAGGCGTGCTGCTCCTGCGCCTGCGTACTCGCTGTCGCCGCGCCTCGCCTTCTGCGGAGCTCGTGGCTGCCGCGGCCGGCTGGGCAGCCTCACGCAGCTCGGCGTGGGCATCTCCGGTGCGTTCGTCAGCTCACGCATGGAACGCTCCCACGCGCTGTCCCTGTCTTTCGAGGCCCTGCTCCGTGCTCGCCGCCCGGATCTGGTTCGGGCAGCGAAGCGCGAGCCGAGGCCCCTCGCCCGCACGTGGGACGGCTCTCGTCCCTTCACCGTACGAGCGCTCGGCGCCCTGAGCGCGCTCGTTCTGCTAGGCGCTGGGAGGGAGGCGTGGCGGCCTCGCCCAGCCCGCCGCACGGTGGCGGCGCGGCGGACACCCCGACCTTCACCCCTCGCGCGTGCCGACCGTTTCGCTGCGTCCGATCCATCGTCTCCGCTGTCGCCTCGCCCTTGAGCTCCAGCGCTCGACGCGCGCGGGACGCATCCTCGTCCTCGACGGAGATCCCACGAACTTGGCACGGCTTCAACGCGTCGTGGCAGCTTGGCTCGAGCCCTTCCCTGACCGATGGGTCGCCGGCAGCGCGCGCCCGCCTCAGCTCAGGCTCGCTCGGCTGCCATGAAGAGAGGTCCTGCGCGACCCCGCGACCGCGTCGCTTGCCGGGACGGCCTCACACGCTCGTCGTCTACCCCGATGACGCGGCCGTGGCGACCCTGGCCGCCACGATATCGATACCGGATCCTGGTGCCTCTGGGCGCGAGCGGATCAGGCCCTGACCCTCGGACTCGACCGTGCCTCCGGCCCTCGAAAAAGCGTCGGCAGGCGACACGAACTCAGGCACCGTCTGGCGCGTGCGCCCGAGACGGCGTGACCCTCTTCGCCGTGCGCTGCCGAGTCGGCGTCCGGCGTCACCACGCTGGCGGCAGCCAGCTGCGCGTCAGCGGACACGTTGATGCGAGCGCGCGCTGATCCTCAAGCCGAGCGTGCCGACTCCGGATGTGCGCATCCGTCGACGGCGCCCTTTGGTCGCCACCGAAGCGGCCGACGGATGGTCGCAAAGCCTTCGGAGATGCTCATCAGAGCACCCGGACGCTCACTTACAGCGCCGTGGTGGATCATCCCTGGCGGGTGCCTCCGGCGTGCGCCTGGTCGTCGCGCAGCAAGCGCCCTATCCGCGTGGGAGGAAGAGATGACGAAGCGCCCAAACTCAACTCCGACGACCCTGATGGGAGCGGGATCGCCGCGGCGGTTGTGGCCTCGGCGTCCGCGTGGTGTCGTCTGCCCTCCGCGGTGGAAGGTACCGCGCAGAGCGCTGCACCCTCCCAGGTCCAGCTCGCCCGCCCTTCCGGCATTGTCGACTTTGAGACCACGAACGATCGCGGCGGGCACCCGTGGTCTCCTCGCCGGGCCACGCCCCCGCATCCTCCGCACCCGCTTCCGTCACAGGGCGGGGCGGGTGTCATTCGACGGCCCTCACCCTCGCTGGTCAAGGTGGCGGTGGGCTCGCTCGGCCTCAGTGCCGTCGGCCGCGCTGCCGCTCGTACGTCCCGGTGGATCGCGACTGGTGCGACGACGTGAGCGCGACATGGTCCCGATCCCGTTCAACGGCAGCCAGCCTCGGTCGTCCAGCATCGCATGGGTATGGCGCGTCGGGTCCGCTCAACGCCGCACCGCGGCGGGTGGCTGTCCCGCACGGTCCGCGGTCTGCGGTGCCGCTCGCCGGGTGGTTCCGACGAGTGCGCTGGCCGTGCATGTGCGCGCGCCGACGGGGAGGGGTCGCCGTGGGCCCAGGCACTCCCTCGCGAACGGCGAAAAATTCCGCAGGGCACCACCCTGGCGTCACGCGGTCGTGCCCGCAACCGCGCGAGACCATCCTCGGCGCGTGGATCTGAAGGAACCTCCCTGCTCCGCCTCGCCTCGCCGTCGGGAGAAGCCCACGTGCAGGGCGTCTCCGTCGCCGATTCGACCGAGGCATTGCTGGCTGGAGGCGGGCGACGGTCGCCGAAGGAACCACTCTCGACGCTGCTCTCGCCATCGGCGCGTCCAGCTTGACTCCAGTCCGATCACGCTCGTCGTGACCTCCCGATCACGAGGTCGTGGCTCAGACGACGACGAGTCACCTCGGTGCACCGTGGAGCGCAGCGAGCTGAGTGCCTGGATCATGCGGTCCAACGCGACTCTGCCACAGCCCCGACCGAGGCACGACTCATTCCTGCGCGCCACCAGATTGAGGCGTGGGACGCCAAGTCCTCTCCACGACGCCGATCCGTGCCACCCTGGCACAGCCTGATTCAGGGCGTCACCAACGTGCGCGCGAGCCTCCTGCTCTACGCACCCGCGACGCCCAGGCCTCGTCGAAGAGGCAAGGCGTCGCCTCATCGCTGCCTTCCCCAGCCCGGTGCAACACGACATCTGGGCCTCGCCCTCACCGAGCAGCGGGCGGTCCAGGACGCCCCAGTCTGGCGCCGATCCGGACCCGCAGTCGAGCGGTACGTCTGCTTCCACCGGCGCGGTCGCAGTGCGCGTGGGCGGAGCGCACCATCTACGTTGCAGCCCGATCCCCACCCTCGTGGATCTGCCCGGCAACGAGTGGAACCCTCAGCGCGGACTCTCCGATCCAGGCGGCTATCGTCGTCTCCGCGGACACGGCCGTGGGTCGCATGACGACGACGATGGACACGTGGGCACGCAGGCATCAGCGCCGTCAGCGGTGCCATCCGCACCACCACAACTGAAGCGTCGCTCAGCGCATCGCGTCGTCGATCTCTCGTCCGTCTGGCAGCGCCGGGATGTGGCTGATGCGCTCGATCAATACCCTGCGCGTCGCATACAGCAACCTCCTCCGCGCACCGCAGCGTGATCGGCAGAAAGCGATAGACGACGATGTCGATCGTGCAGACCGCGACGCCGATCGCGCCGAAAATGCGCGCGACGACGACGTTGTACGAGACCCCAGGGGCAGGGTTCGACGTGACATCCTCGACCGTCAAAACTCGATCGTGGCCACCTGCGGCCGTCGACCGAATGAGCTCGCGACGAGTTCGCCGACCATCAGATCGGAAGTCTCCACGCCGCGTCACTCCACGCCGGAGTCCCAGGGAAAACAGGGGACCGCGCGGACCGCGACCGTGGCGGTCACGACTCGAGACATGGCGTGCGCGCGTAGGAAACACCCCCTCAGGGTAGGCGTATGGCGGCGCCGAAAACGCGGGCGATACGGGCACAGAGTGTCGCACTCTCTAGCGTGATTGCCTTGCAACGCCACTGCTCGCCTGGCTGCTCCATCGGTCGCCGTCGCCACCCTGACCCACGACTGCCGCGACTCGACGTGTCGTTGTCGGCCCCTCGCGACTGTCATCAAGCGACCCTAACTCTTACGACCTGTGCGAGGAACACGCGCACAACCTCCTCGCACGCCGCTTGGCTGTGGCATGTCGCGGTTTGTGCAACCACCTTCGAACCCGCTCCCGCCCTCGGGGATGGACTCTCGCGGCGCTCGTCGATGCCGTGCTGCAGGGTCGCCCAGGAGGCGTCAGGCAGCCCGGCAGCGCCCATCTAGAGAGACCCGCAAGCCGACCACCGGGACCGTTCGGGCCCGCGCGCGTTCAGTGCGGCACCTCGAGCCCGCTCGATCCGTCTGAGCTCACGCGGCGTCGCGCGCGGTTCACCGTCGTCGGCGGCACGGTCTCGAGGGGCAACGGGCTAGGGTGCTGCGAAACGAGGCCTGCGTCGCCCTCAGCTGAAACGAGCGCCTGGCCTCGCGAGCGGCGCTCAGCGCCCGCAGTCGCGATCCCTGCGGCCACCTTGGCACGGCCGCAATCACGCCTCGGGTGGAAGGCCATCGAGAGGAGTCTCGCACGCGACGCGACGGGCGCTGTGCGAGGCGAGGACCGGCGACCTGTCCTCGCACGTCCGTCTTCAACAAACGATCTCGACCTGCAGGAAGGCACTGAGCCTCGGCGACGAGGGCATCATCGAGGGGAGGATCGTCGCGGTGCGCGCCCAGTCTTCGAGGCCCGGCGGCAGCGCTGGAGGCGGCGGCAGAACACCGGATGCGCCCTGCAGACCAGCCCATCGTCCCGGCCGCCAGATCGCCCAGGCGCTTGCGCCTCGAGCCTGGCGCGATCTCCGCGAGTGCAGCCAGGCCACCAAAGGTCGCCCAGTTCTCCAGGGCCGCCCGTCGAGACGCGCACCGCGCTATGGCGGGCGGTGATCGCGCCGTCGTCGTCGCGCACACGACCCGCAGGTTAAATGCCCACTTCCCAAACGAACGCCCACGGGTCGCGATCTCGACGACCAGTAGCGGGAAAAACATTAAGTCGCTCTATAGCTGAAAACCGGACGATGATCACGCGCTGGACTCTGATTAGCGACGGCGAGGTAAAACCTGACGGCCGCGAGTAACAGCAACGACCGTGCGACATCAAGTACGTCGTCGCATCCGCCAACCGCGGCGGCGAAGCGCTCGGAGGTGAAGCCGGCGTCGCGTCCAGGGTGACTGCAGCGTTCTCGCCCGTGCGCACAAAGAGGTCGTCTTGAATGGCGCTCGATTGGATCGCGCTGCGTGCTCATATGTGACACCGCCAGTCCAATGGACATTGATGTGCTGCGGGTAGTGGCGAAACGGAATGGAAACGGCTGGAACAGCCGACGCGCCAGCGCGCTCGCTGTCGGGCATGACGAGATCGACGTCGACCGTCTCTACCGTTCGACCACGACGGATTTCGGCGCGTTCTGCACGCCCGAGACGATCCCGACAGCGAGTCGCGGGCTGTCGCACATCCTCTCGCCGCGCGCGGGCGTCTCGCACGCGGGCACTGCGAGGCCGTCCGGCCGTTATCGCGCGTTTCTTCCGCGGTGCCTGCGCTCGGCGCGTCACCGGATCTGTTGGGTGATCGTGGCCGCGATGGCAGCGTTCATTGCCATCGCCGGCGTCCGCACACCACCTGATGAGTCACGCGGATGTCGCTTGAACGGGCTGGGCGCCGAGTGACGCTGAAGTACTATGCGCAGAGCGCGTTCGTCGAGTACCACCACCAGGACACGAACGCAGGTCTGGCCTCCGTCTGTGGCGGGCCAACCAGCGCCTGGATCGCTCTGGTGGGTGTGGCGATCAGGGATCACGGGCGTCTACCCGCTAAAAGATCCTCGTGAGAATGCCACGAGCATCGGCACGTCTACGGCCATCGTCTTCAGCTACGGCGGGTGCTGGCACTTCTTCCGTTTCATTCTGCCGCACGGATCTCCCGAGCTGACTGCCGTCTTCATCTCGATCGCGGCGGCGGGCCTGCGCGTCGCCTGGTCGCTACTCGTGCCTGGTCCGATGACGCGCTTCCGGGCTGTCGGACGAGGCGGCTCGTAGCGCGATGACGGTCGCGGCGGGCTGTGCCATTCCCCTGGCCGGGTCCGGCATCCTGAGCTTCGTGACCTCCGACCTGCCTGACGCCGCGTCGGGCAGATCACCTTCGGTGCCCTCGCGGCGGCCGCCGTGTGGGCGGCAGTCCTCATCCCGGGCGACGCGCGTACGGCGGGCGCCAGCGCCGATCGCGTCGGCATTGACGCCGGCTGCTCACCAGCCCGTCTCGGGGTGAGGCGCCTGGCACGCGCGCGGCGTCAATGCTCGCGCGCGAAGCCGCGCTCGGCCTCGAGTCGGCTGCCTCTTCTTGAGCTCGATATGGCGGTCCGCGGTCCGGGCGGGAAGCAGACCCGCCGAGGCGCGCACGGTGAGTGCGCCGGCGGGCGAGCGTCGGTGGCTCCCGCCTCGTCGGACCGTTCGGCGAGGGCAGGCGGAGCGCGGGCGAATACCCGCTCGGCGTCCTCGCGTCCTGCTCCGCGCTCGGATTTCATCCGGATCGGTCGCCGATGCAACCAGCAC